>SWCC01004772.1_pt1 | contig 143336 bp, 112 predicted proteins | sample 4692971 | NCBI WGS metagenome assembly SWCC01 (sample SAMN10267277, study PRJNA491770) | bioreactor metagenome | isolation source: DHS bioreactor inoculated with subseafloor sediment | place: Japan: off Shimokita Peninsula | collected 2006-08
TATATCAGATAATCTCAATCCAGTAAAACAAGCAAATAGGAAAGATCTTTTTGTTTCTGGAACTTGGCATTTTGTATTAATCAACCTCTTTATTTCATCTTCATCTAAATACTCCCTCTTCACTTCCTTCATAGCTATATACTTTACTTTTCTACACGGATTGATGTCAATTATTCCTTCCTTTACAGCTTCATTAAATACAGTTGATAAATTAGAAAAATAATGATGAGCTGTATTCTGAGATACTTCTGATAATAAGAACTTTTTATAATTCTCCAACCATTCAGATGATACCTCATTAAATCTAATACAATCATTAGCAAATGTTTTTAATTTTAGATATGAATTTGTCCAAGCAGGCCTACCAGGTGGTCTATCAAGAACTTTTTTGTGATAGTATTCAACAAGATTTAGTTTGGATTTATTTTTATTAGGAATATTATTAGAGGAATAAAAATGATCTAATTTCCTTTGATCCCTTATTGCTTCAGCAGCTCTTTTTTCTTCTGAATATTTTTTACCTTTTTCACCAAAATCAATTTTTAGAAATTCAGTCCATTTTTTTCCATAAAAATTATATTCTAAGTAAAAACTAGTTTTACCACTTTTTAATTTTCTCTCTCTTAAAATAATACTCAAGGTAAGCCTTAAAATTAAAGTTACTAAAAAGTAACTAAATTTTAATAAAAATATACTAATTTAGGAAACTAAAGGAAATTAAAAGTTTTGTTTTTAAGGTTATTTTAATCTTTTTTAGCATATGTTTTCATTCTCTTTTTAGAATTATTATAGAGAGGTCGTCGTGTGTTTTAGCTTCACCAATAAATAATTCTACATGATGTAATAATTTTTGTCCTAACTGTTCCGGTGAGTTGTAAGTTGTTTCTTGTAGGAATTTAGCTAATCTATCTAAACCAAAGAAATTTCCTTGAATATTCCTTGCTTCAGTTACACCATCTGAAAAAGCAATAAAATAATCACCATTTTGCAGTTTAAAGTTTTCAGATTTAAATTTTGAATTTCCAGCTAAGCCAAGAGCCACATTTCCTTTATTCAAATGAGTTAATTTCCTATCTTTTATTATTATAGGAGGTAAATGTCCTGCATTGATTAGTTCAATTTTATCATAGTTTTCTTTAAGCTGAATATAAACCATTGATGCAAAACTGTTTGGGAGTATATCTTTATGAAATGCAGAATTAAGTTTTTCAAACAAGAAGGATAATGATTTATGCTCTGGTGTAAATGCTCTTATTATTGTTTGCAATTTTGCCATTAATAGTGCTGCACCCAAACCTTTGCCTGACACATCAGCAATAGTTACCCCAGATCTATTTTCATCCAATTGGATAATATCAACAAGATCACCGCCTACATCATTTGCCGGCTGTGTAAAAAGCCATATTTTCCATCCGGGAACAGTGGGATTCCTCTCGGACATCAAAGCTTTCTGCACCGTTCTTCCAACACTTAATTCATCCTTGGCAACAAGTTTATCCTTCAACTCAAGCATCAAAACAAACAAAATCAGAATACCACCAAAAATGCTTGTATTAGATAATATACTTACATCGCCTGAATTTACGCCAAATCTTCCGGGCATTACTAAAAGAAAAATCCCTATGACTAATACTAATCTACGTGTTGGAGTAAGCTTCAACAATAACTCACTTAATAACCACCACGCCATATAAAAAAAGCGCTTGAATTTGCCCATACCGGCGAGCTGCTTTTTTCTTTCATCATTGAGAAAAAATTCTTTTAATTCATCAAAATCAGTAGCAATATCCCCTTTAAAACCACCTTCTGAGATATCACTTTTCAGAGTATCATATAATTTTTTATCTTTTTTATTTTTATTATTACCATTCATAATAAGCCAAGATTGTCTTTATTATTGAGACGGATTATTTTTCATTTAGTTGCATAGATTGATCATATCACTAGACATCTATTTTGTAAATTAGTAGCAATTTTTTTATGAAATTAATAATTGTATTCAAAACCTCTTCAGGGGAATCAAAATTGTTAATTGATTCTAATTTCATGATTTCTTTATTCTGAACAAATTTTATTGTATCAGAGTATTCTGAAACAATTAAATCCATCAAGATTGCAAATTTTGTTTGATAAAATTCTTCGTTATCTCCTTTCGGCAATATTACAACAATTTTTTTTCTGGTGATTACAATCCTTTCAAATTGAGCAAAAGATGAATAAAACCTCAAAACAGCTGTTTGCACTAATCGATTTATAATCACAGAAAGCTTGCCAAATTTATCTACCATTTCATCTTTAATTTCATCCAATTCTTCAATCTTAATCATTGAAAATAGTGCTTGATAGTAGCTCAATCTATCTGATGGATCCGGCATAAATGATTTAGGAATTCCAACCTCAAAATAAGTGTCAATTGTTGGCTCCGATCTATCTAAATGTTTTGGTAAATCTTTGAATACCTCTTTAAATTCATCTTTCTTTAATTCTTCAACAGCTTCATCAAGAAGTTTTACATACATTTCAAAACCTACAGTATCAATAGAGCCCGATTGTTCTGTTCCAAGTAGGTTTCCAGCGCCTCTAATCTCTAAATCGCGCATAGCTAGATTAAACCCGCCTCCCAATTCAGTTGATTCTTCTATAGCCTGCAGTCTTTTCACAGCTTTCTTGGTGATAGTATTCAATGATGGAACTAAGAAGTAACTATACGCTTGTCTATCTGATCTTCCAACCCTTCCTCTAAGTTGATGTAATTCTGCCAAACCAAATCTATCAGCTCTATTGATTATGATTGTATTCACATTAGGAATATCTAACCCGGATTCTATAATTTTAGTTGATATTAATACATCCGCTTCTTTATTCATGAAACCATAAATTACTTTTTCTAGCTGAGCAGGTTTCATTTGTCCATGAGCAACAAGAACTCGTATGTAAGGGATATGCCTTTTTAAATAATCTGCAATCTTATCAATTGATTGTACTCGATCATGAACAAAATATATCTGCCCCTTTCTTTTTACTTCTTCTAAAATCCATTCTCTAATTTTAACAATGTCAAAAGTTTCTACCTTTGTAAAAATGGATTGCCTATTTGGAGGTGGAGTTGCAATAATTGATAAATCTCTCGCGCCGAGCAAGGAAAGGTTTAAGGTTCTAGGAATTGGTGTTGCCGTAAGTGTCAAAGTATCTACATTAATTCGTATCTTTCTGAGTTTTTCTTTTGCCATTACACCAAAACGGTGTTCTTCATCAATAATTAATAATCCCAGATCTTTGAATGCAATATCTTTAGAAAGCAATCTATGAGTTCCAATAACTATATCTACTTTACCTTCAGATAATTCTTTTACAATCTCTGTCTGTCGGGCCTTTTTAGCAAATCTTGATAATGCCGCAACTTTAACTGGGAATTGAGAAAGGCGGTCTTTAAAAGTATTTAAATGTTGCTCAGCCAAAATTGTTGTAGGAACTAATAATCCAACTTGCTTGCCATCGCTTACTGACTTAAAAGCCGCTCTTATGGCAACTTCAGTTTTCCCAAAACCAACATCACCGCAAACAAGTCTATCCATAGGATGTTCTTGTTCCATATCTCCCTTAACATCTTCTGTAACTTTTGCTTGGTCAGGAGTTGGCTCATATAAAAATGAGGCTTCTAATTCTTTTTGCCAAACTGTATCAGGGCTAAAAGCAAATCCTTGGGCAGCTCTTCTTTGAGCATAGAGTTTAATTAAATCTCTCGCGGCTTCTTTAATTTTAGATTTAACTTTTTTCTTAGTTGATCGCCATTCATTACTTCCTAAAGTAGTAAGTCTCGGTGGTGCTTTATCTCCAGAAGAATATTTTTTAATCAATGATAAATAGTTCATATTTAGGTAAACTATACCATCTTCGGAATACAAGATTTTTATTGTTTCCTGTTCCACCATTCCAATTTTAATAGTCTCAAGGCCTGTATATTTTCCAATACCGAAGTTCTCATGAACAATAAAATCGCCAATCTTGAGGGAAGCAAATTCCTTTACTCGAGATTTTTTGATCCTTTGTTTTTTAGATATTTTAGTTCTGTAGGGTTTATTAAAGGCCTCATAGTCAGTAAGAACTAATACTCTTTCATCTTTTAGATAGAATCCTTCCTTAATTGCAAGAACCTTAATTTTTACTTTACCCTCTTCCAGCAATTCATTTAAGTCTTCATTGAAGCTGGCCAGCAAGTCAAATAATCTTCTTGCTTGAATTTCGTTTTCAGCAGTAATAAAAACACGAATACCTTGATTTGCATAATCCCGTAAGGTATTAAAAAGAAGACTAAAATTGGAATTGATAACTGGAGCAGGCGTTATATTTAATTTGTATTTATTTTCATTATTACCTATTGAGTCTTCAATAAACCAATTTGCCTGTTTCTTAAATAATTCTTCAACACTTACATTATCATTAAATTCGATTGATTTTTCTTCAAGAATGTTCTCTTTGGTTTCGCCTTCTAATAATTCAGTTTTTAGATCTTCATCAAGATCATCTAAATCAACTAAAACGGTTTTCTTTGGTTTAGGACTCTTTTTGTTAAGATTATTTAACTCATATGAAGACGCAACAACAGTAGGATTATTTAAGTAGTCAAATATATCTGATGTGTAGGAAACGTCTACTGATTCTATGGATGAAGCAAGTGTTACATATTCAACTCTACCAGAAGAACGTTGACTTTCAGGATCATAATATCTTATTGATTCTAAAAAGTCCCCATCAAATTCAAGCCTGGAAGGATGTTCTTCACTATAAGACCAAAAATCAATTATAGATCCCCTTACTGCAAAGTTTCCTGGATCCATAACGAACTTCTCATTTACGTAGTTGAGTTCAGTCATGTATTCAATCAGATCATCATAAGTTATATCGCTCCCAACTTCTAATTTTGTTGTGTTCTTATCAATTTCACTTTTTGCGGGCAACTTTACTTTTAGCAGATTATATGTTGAAATTATTATTGAATTCTTCTTATTCTTAATTGTAGTAAGTTTTTCCTGAATTGAGTCAGTCTCAATACTATCTATTTGAACAAGTTTGTCTTCCAGACCAATAACCGATAATTCTACATTTAACTCATTTACATCTTGTCTTTTGGGCAGAAGAACCAATATTTGTTCTTGGCTACTTAATAATGAAGAAATAAAAATAGTTTTAGAGGAACCGTGGAGAGCAGATGAAAAGAATAAGTTTGATTTTTTTATACTGTTTTGAAATTCTTTTCTAAGCTTAACGTAAAGCTCTAAAGATAATAATTCAGCTAGGAAGTCTTTTGACATAGTTTTTAAAATAGAATAATATTTACCCTGCTTTTATTAACAAGGCATAACATATTATGAATAGTTATTAAAAATAAGCACTAATTAATTCAGCTATATAAATTTAATATTTATTGAACTAAAGATTTGGTTATATTTTGTCTAATAATAATCAGGATAAAACTATTATGGTAACAAAAATTTCTTATTTCAAAGCCTCTAAACATAAAGAATTACCAGCATCAGAGCTTAAGTGGACTTGTGATACTAACTGTTTTGATTTTGATACGACTGATACTGTTACACCCATTGAAGGCATTGTTGGTCAGCATCGAGCTTTGAAAGCATTAAAAATTGGTATCGATATTGAAAGCCCCGGTTACAACATTTTCATAACCGGATTATCTGGGACAGGAAAGCAAACTACAATGCGAAAATTGTTAAAGGAATTCCTTCCGAAGAAAAAGTTAAAACTAAACGATTATACTTATGTTAATAATTTTAGAGATGAAGATCACCCTTCAATATTAGTTTTTCCAGCTGGCCAAGGTCGAAAATTTAAGACTGATATAAAATCAACAATTAAATATTTTCAGGAAAATATTCCGCAATTATTGGAGAAAGAACCATTTTTATCTCAGCGAAAAAAGTTAATAAACGAATTAGGTAAACTTCAAAAGAAGTTAATGGGCGGTTTTGAGAAAAAATTAAAAAAGGACAAACTTACTTTAGGACAAATCAAAACTGAAGAAGTGACTCGTCCTGAAATATTTGCAGTTATTGAGAATCAAGCAGTTTATATACAACAACTTGATGAATACGTTACTTCGAAGAAAATTACTCGTAAAGCCGCAGACACTTTTGTTCAAAAATACACAGATTATCAGGATGAGTTATTTACTGTTTTTAAAGAAAGCTTAAAAATGACTCAAAATTATCAAATCCGATTAGGAGAATTAGAATCAAATGCTGTAAAAAATTTAATCTCAGTTTCATTTGATGACTTAAAGAATAAGTACAAGTCTAAAAAAGTAAAAAAATATTTAGATAAAGTAGCTGAAAATGTATTTGAGAATTTGCAATTATTTAAATTCGAAGCGACTACCCAACGAGGTGGTGAAAATGAGTTAACTGAGTTCTTCAATAATTATGAAGTTAACCTAATATTGGATAATTCTAATGTAAAAGAAATACCGGTTGTTATTGAGAACTCACCAACCTACACAAATTTATTTGGTGCAATTGAAAAGGTTAATGATGGCACAGGTGTTTGGCAATCCGATTTCACGAGAGTTAAAGCTGGTTCCATTCTAAGAGCTAATGGTGGCTTTCTTGTAATTAATGCGCAAGATGCGATTAACGAACCCGGTGTTTGGAAAACATTAAAAAGAGTTCTGATGCATGGGAAATTAGAAATTCAAGATGCCTCAAGTTTATATCAAATAAGCTCAAGTACACTTAAACCCGAACCAATCGATATAAATTGTAAAGTAATAATGATTGGAAATAATTATTCCTATTCTATACTCTCGGGTTATGAAGATGATTTTAAAAAAGTATTTAAAATAAAATCAGAATTTGATTATGAAATGAATCGTTCAGAAAGTGCCTTATTGGAATATGCACGAATAGTAAAGAAGTTAGTATTTCAAGAAAAGCTTTTAGAGTTTGATAAATCAGCAATAGGGAAAATTGTGGAGTATGGAGCACGTCATGCAGGTGATAAAAACAAACTAACAACAAGATTTGCTTACATTGCCGATCTAGCAAGAGAGGCAAATTTTTGGGCAAATGACGTTGGTAATAAAATTGTGACTAGAGAACATGTTGTTAGAGCAAATGATTCTGCTATTGAAAGACACAGTTTATACGAAACCAAATTGAAAGAAATGTTCAGTGATAAAACATACTTGATTGATACCGAAGGCTCGAGAATTGGACAAATAAATGGTTTAGCAGTATACGGAGGGACGTATTCATTTGGCAAACCTTCAAGAATAACAGCTTCTGTTGGTTTAGGTAATGGCAGCATAATAAATGTTGAAAGAGAATCTGGTTTAAGTGGAAACACACACAATAAAGGTATGTTAATAATCTCAGGATATTTTCGGGAGAAATTTGGCAAAAGATTTCCGTTGTCCTTTACAGCCAGTTTAGTTTTTGAACAAGGTTATGGAATGATAGATGGAGATAGTGCTTCTGTAACAGAAGTTTGTGCCCTGCTTTCAAGCATATCAGAAATCCCAATAAAGCAATCATTTGCTATTACAGGATCAATTAACCAAAAAGGTGATATTCAACCAATTGGTGGAGTTAATGAAAAAATAGAGGGATACTTTGACGTGTGTAAAGAACGTGGATTGGATAAAAAACAAGGTGTAATTATTCCATTCCAGAATGTTAAAGACTTAATGCTGAAAGATGAAGTTGTGGAAGCTGTAGAGAATAAATTGTTTCATCTTTACGCTATTAAAACTGTTGATGAGGCTATCGAAATATTAACTGGAATTAAAGCGGGCAAAATGCTTAAAAATTGTAGATATCAAGCACACACGGTGTTTGGTGAGGTTGAAAGACATTTAAGAGAAATGAAACTGCGATTGCGACCGCAACCGCAAGATTCAGCAAAGAAGAATTCTGATAACAGTAAAGCTATAAAAGTAAAAGGTAAAAAGTGAGTCAACCATATACAAAAACAAAAATACTTGCTACTGTTGGTCCTTCTTCCGATAGTGAAGAAAAACTACTTGATTTAATTGATGCAGGGGCAAGTGGATTCAGGTTAAATTTTTCTCATGGAGATGAAGAGTATTTTACAAGCTTATTTCAAACAATTTACAATGTTTGTGAAAAGAGAAAGTTACCTATTCCGATACTCCAAGATTTGCAGGGACCAAAAATAAGAATAGGAATATTAGAAAGAGAAAACATAGAAATATTAGCCGGCGATAATCTTGAACTTAGTATTGAGAAAGTGGTTGGTAATAAAAATATAATATCTACCTCATATAAATCTTTGGTGAAAGATGCTTCAATAGGTAATACTATTCTGATTGATGATGGACTAATTAAACTTGAGGTAGTAAAGAAAAAAGAAAAATCTTTGGTCTGTAAAATCCTAATTGGAGGCATGCTTAAATCTAAAAAGGGAATGAATTTACCCGAGATGAAATTAAGCACAGATGCGATTACCCAGCAGGATAAAAAAAATATGGAATTTGCATTTAAGCACCGAGTAGATTACGTAGCTTTGTCATTTGTAAGAGGTGCAGACGATATAGTGAATTTAAGAAAATGGATGAACAAAAAAGGATATAATAAACAAATAGTTGCAAAGATTGAGAAACCGGAAGCGGTAGAAAATTTTGAAGAAATATTAAAAGTTTCAGATGCAATAATGGTGGCGCGAGGTGACCTTGGAGTTGAATTAGAGCCGTATCATGTTCCGATAATTCAAAAAAGAATAATCAGAAGATGTAATGAAGTGGGGAAACTTGTGATAACTGCTACTCAAATGTTAGAATCGATGATTTCTAATCCAACACCGACAAGAGCTGAAGCTTCTGACGTAGCTAATGCTGTAATAGATGGAACTGATGTTGTTATGCTAAGTGGTGAAACTGCCGCCGGAAAGTATCCAATAGAAGCAATTAAAACTATGAATAATATTATATTAAATATTGAATCACAAAATCAGTTTGGACCAAAAATCGATTTTGAAGTACCCGAGGATAAAGCAGATAATATTTTTGATGCAACCGGAAGTGCTTTCGTTGATATTGCAAATCAAATTGGTGCTAAGGCCCTAGTTGTATTTACTCATCATGGAAGAAAAGCAAAAGTCCTATCCAAATATAATCCCAAGACACACATTTTTGCTTTTTCTGATTCATTTGAAACTCTAAATGATTTAAATCTTCATAAAGGGATAAAACCTTACTACATCAAAGATATTATGGATGAGGAATTCTACATTAAGCGTGCAACTCAAATACTAAAGAGCGAAAAAATTATATCAAAAGGTGATGTGGTTTTATTTACTGCCGGAGCTCCAATTAGTGAAATTGATAGAAAGAATTGGGTAAGGTTTTTAGTAGTTTAGATTGTTTAATATTATTTCTACATTGTCATCTCGAACAAGTAGTTGTTGAGAGATCTTTAGTTTTCTCAATCGTCAAGTGTAAACACATTGACTCATTTCGAAATGACAGAAAAAAAGAGAAATGATGTGAATTATAAATTAGCAAAATGGTGGGAACCTCAGCCCAATGATAAAATTCTATGTACACTTTGTCCACGTTATTGTAAAATAGGAAATAATCAAAAAGGCTTCTGTTACATTCGCGAAAATATAGATAATAAACTTTACTCAACAAGTTATGGCAGAACAACCGGATTTGCAGTAGACCCGATAGAAAAAAAGCCACTCTCTCATTTTTTACCTGGAACAAATGTTTTAAGTTTTGGAACGGCCGGATGTAATCTGGGCTGCAAATTTTGCCAAAACTGGTCTATAAGTAAATCAAAAATTGACGAAATAAAATCTTTAGATGCCTCACCTGAGCAAGTTGTTGATCTAGCAAAAAAATATAAGACTCCTTCAATAGCATATACATATAATGATCCAACCATTTTTGGGGAATACGTTATTGATATATCTAAAATCGCTCGCGAAGAAAATATTAAAAATGTAATGGTTACTGCTGGCTATATAGATAGAGAGGCTAGGAAAGATGTTTATAAATATATTGACGCAGCTAATGTTGATCTGAAAGCCTTTACAGAAACATTCTATCACAAACTTACATTTTCTCATTTGAGCGATATACTAGATACTTTAATTTGGATAAAGAATGAAACTGATGTTTGGCTTGAAATTACAACTCTATTGATTCCTGAAGAAAACGATTCTGCCGATGAAGTAAAACAACTTTCAAATTGGATTGTTAATAATCTTGGAGAAAATGTACCGCTTCATTTTACAGCGTTTCATCCTGACTTTAAAATGAAGGATAAACAAAGAACACCTTCCTCAACATTAAATATGGCAAGAGATTTAGCAATTAGTGAAGGAATAAACTATTGCTACGTTGGCAATGTTCATAACATAGAAGGGCAGACAACTTATTGTGCGAGCTGCAATGAACCAGTTATTATTAGAGATTGGCATTCTGTATTGGATATAAGACTAGATGGGAATAAATGTAAAAGTTGTGGCGAAAGTATTTCTGGTGTTTTTGAATAAATTAAATTTAGTAAATTACCTTAAGCAAAATCGTCATTCTGAATGAAGTGAAGAATCTCAATATTACTAATTACCACTATATTGGGGTAATCCACTTCTTAAACATGTCAAAATATTTTCATGTTGGAATATAAAAACCCATATTTTAGTTTAGCAGCTCAAATTAGAATATAGAATCTGCAATCATTGGTTTTAGATCGTTATCTTACAATTTTAAGTTTTTAATAAGCGACCAGTAGCAGTTCGTTCCTATTTTTTTTTTAGCGATTAAATTAAGTGGTGATTAACTTCTTAATATTCTTCTGATACAGAAACTAAACTCTAAATTATTTGTTTTAGCGAATAAAAATTCACTTGCATAATTTGTAGGATTGTATTACTATTGTTAAGCGACTTGCATCAATCTTTTGGTTGATGTGCAGCCGCGAAAAAAATTTTCCCCGGTTTGTAACCGGGGTTTTTTATTTTCTAACAATCCCAAATTCATCATTTCTAGAAGCTTCGGTTAAAAGTATTGGTTCTAACTTATAAAAGTATTTATCAACATTATATTTTTTTAAGCTAGTTTTGGGATATTCTTTTCTATATAAAATTTGAGCAATTACATCAACTGTTTGAATAAAATATGAGTGTTTTGAATCTCTATTGAAAGCATCCTCAAGAACATTTTTGATTGGGTTTGAATAAAAAGAGCCGAAATGTGACGGTACTGGGTTATAAATTCTCATTTTTCTAATCGTACTTCGTATTAAAGATTCTTGGTTCATTGTATCAGAAATGATAATACCCTTATCCATAACTGTCTTATTTAAGTAGGTATCAAATCTTTGAATAAGTCTGCTCCAAGCTAGTTCCTGAATATCTTTCTTCGATTTTTGACTAGTTTTATCTAAACACACATTTATAATTTTTGAATCATGAAAAATTATTGGAATCTGAGATGAGTAAAATTCTAATATTTCTAATCTTTTACGTTTTGGTATTTTTCTATATTCATCTATTTTATTTATTCTTATCAATTCACTAGCGTGTATTTCAACGCGAGGACTTAAACCATAATTTTCCTTTATTTCTCCTCTAAGTGTTTTTAATTTTTCTAATACTTTAAACCAATCATCTTGTGATACTATTACAGCTGAAAGAATGTAATGTGGTGAATTCTTAGAACTACCTACAATAAAATTCCCAGAATCCCCACTTTCATCTACATATAATATGTGCATTTTACATGAGTTTTAGTTTATTGGCGGCTACATATTCAATTTTTTTGTTTTACACTTTCTTCAACAATTTTAATTTCTTCTTCTGTTAAACCATAAAGTTTATAGACAAGTTGATCTATTTCCGCTTCTAGTTTGGATGTATCTTTTGTTAAATTATTTTGTTTTTCTGAGATTAATATTTTTATAATACCTTCTAATTTCAATTGGTTTTTAGTTGATCCGATTTTGATTGGTAATTTAAAGAGCTGAATGGGTTTAACTTCTGGGAAGATTCTATTTTCTTCGTTAACCAAATCTTTATATAAATAATCCATTAAGGATGAATTTAATAATCCCAATAAATACAAATAACTTATTTCTGAATTTTCTGGTAACTGAACTATTATACCACTTTTAAGACAATACCATTTATCTTCATCATAAGCGGCGATAATATTACTTGCTGTTTGTCGTATTAATATTTTGGGGTGATCAAATAATTTTTGTCTGCGTGGCCAATTAAGTGAATACCAGTTTATACTGCCATTAGCCGCTTCTCTCCGTAACTTTAACTTATCTTTATACTTCTCTAATTCGAATTCTATTTTTGGATATGATGTAATTACATTTTCATCATTTATATAAATTATACTTTTGTTTGATCGAGGATTCAAATGGTAACGATGTATTTCACCACCAATTATCAATTTTTTCAATAAAAAAATTTCTAACTTTTTATTTTTTATTTCGGTTTCTGTAAAAACATATGCTTTATCCAAACCTGAACTTATTCCAGTTGCAACATCTTCCGTTATATCTTTTAGGGTTGAACTGTTTTTATAACATTTATTTATTAATGATTGGTTTTCTCTATAAATAAAACTTGATGATTGGTTATTTTTTAAATCAGTTGATGATATTTTACTATCAGAATGGGTTAATTCAGATGAAAGGTTTTTTCTACTAGTATTTCTTAAGTCTGTATAATTTATTTTTTGAATTAAACAATTTTTTGCAAAACCCAAAATACAAGTAGCTGTAGTTACATCATCAAAAACTCCATCCCCCAAATTCATAATATCAAACAAATAATAATTATCAATAATTAGTTTTCTTGCTTTTTCAAACTCTATTTGATTTAGAAAACTTGACGGAATAATTAAATTGCAGAAACTCTGATTAGCTGAAATGGAAATATATCTTTTAATAAAATAATTAAATGATTCAGGTGTTCTAACGTGTACATCTTTAAAAATTACCTTGTAATGTTTTTTTTCTGAATTACTAAAATCTACACCATAAGGTGGATTGCCAATAACAACATCAAAGCCCAAAAAATCACCTTTTTCATCTAGAACTTCGGGGAATTCAAAACGCCATTCAAAAGCATCTTTATATAATATTAAATCGGCGTCTTCTTTATTAATAATTTTTTCAGCTAATTTTTGAATCTTATCATCCAACTTTTGCTTTTTTAATTTAACTATTTCATCATCTTCGCTGGTTAATTGGTTTGTTAAATCAAATAATTCAGCGTTGAGTTTTTTAAGTTTCTTTCTATCCTCATTCAAAGGATCAAAATAAACGCCTTTTAATTTATCTTTTGTTTGCTCAATCGCTTTTTTAAGATTAATTCTATCGTTTTTATCAGCGGTATTTTTATAAATTTGAACATTAATTTTATACAATTCAAAAAACGTTCTATCTCTGTTTCTAAATATATCTTCTCTCAAATCAAATCTGCTTATAAGGGAGTTCCCTTGCTTAATGTTAATATCAATATTTGGTAAGGTCTCAAGTTCTTTATAATCACTCTCCTTTGTGTAGTAAGCATTTTTAAGCAGTTCAATCCACAAACGCAATCTGCATATATTTACAGAATTTGGGTTTACATCAACACCAAAGGGGCAGTTTTCAATAAGTGTTTCTTTTTCATGGAAAAGGGATTCTTGCAGTTTTTGCAAACCTTCAATTGTATTCCCTTTTTCGTTTAGGTGATACTTGAAAAGGATTTCATCTTCGTCAATAATATTAAGTTCATCGCTTTCAACGGTAAGCTTATAATCTTTAATCCTATTTCCGTTTATGTAACAAAGTATGTTAAGCTCAGATTTTATTGCAAGAATTTCATTTAAGGAAGAGACTAAAAAATGCCCAGAGCCTACTGCTGGATCGCAAATTTTTAAAGAATTTATTATTTTGTTTGCTACATTTCTTGCATCTTTATCGTTGTACTCAATTTTATCTCTCAGTTCATCCAGGCTTTCACATTTCCAACCTTTTGCATCTTTAAATTTTTATAGCACAGCTCTTTGTATGGTTTCTCTAGCCATGTACATTGTTATAAAACCGGGAGTAAAATAAGAACCTTCTTTATAACCATTTATCTTTTCAAAAATTAATCCTAAAACTGAAGCATTTATAATTGACTTTTTATCTTCGGCAATCTCTTCACCAACTTCTGATGAGAAATCGTATGCATCCAGGAAGTTAAATAAATATTCTAAAGTGGGAATCTCATTTGCAACTGGTATTCTATTTTTCTTAAACACAGATTGTTTATAAATGGGCAATTTGAATCTGTCTTTTAAACTATCTACTCCAAATGTTTTTCGTTCCAAATCACTAATTTCGAAAAGTGAACTATTTAGATAAGGAATACTCTTAAATATTTCCTTTATGTTTTTTCTTTCATTCTTTTTTAATGCGAGTACCTGGTGAAATAGTTCAAATAAATCATCATATTCTTGAATATCTGCAACATTGAGAAATTTAAAATCTTTATTTCCCTTATTATAATTAACCAACTGAGCTTCTAGTAATTTCAGAAATAGAATTCTGTTTATCCATAAAATATTCAGTTCAAGAGCGATACTAAAAAGTTGCTCACTTATATCAGCACCATAATTAGTAACATCTTTAAAGTTTCTTAAAGAATCCTTTGTTTCTAACATTTGAACAGTATTTTCAAGAAGAGAACCACTATTTCTATTCTTTTCATCTAATCTTTTTATAACCTTTTTGCTTCCTTCCTTTATTTCAATTAATCCAATAATATGCAGTAACTCTTGATAAAATTGTTTGTCAAGACTATTACTATCGTTAGCAGAAGTTTCTTTTAATAAATGTTGAGGTGAAAAGATTTTTAAAATCGGTATTAATTCTTTTTCATTATTCTTGTTATCTATTGCCTTTCTGTAATCCCTCAAATCGAAATAAGTAAATTCAATATTTTGCTCTATATAAACTAAATGCTTCTTAGCAATTTCATTATAAAAATGAGGAGTGTTACTGCTTACCTTTTGGTCATTATTCCAGGCTTTATAATCATTAACAAGCTTTGTGTTTTTATAAAACAATTTTTCAAATACTTGTGCATCAAAAATAAACCACTCAAATGTATTAGTGATAATAATCTTTTTTATATCGTCATTCTTTTCTTCAATTCTTTCTCTTAAATAATAAAGAATAACCTCATGCATTGCTTTTGCATTAAGATTATCGTTTCTAATCATTTCACTTGTTTTGGAAGGTCTTTTTGCTTCTATAATAACTGCAACGTTGCTTTCTGATTTCGGACCAAGATGAATTGCTAAATCTGTAGTTCCCTTAGAATTTACAAAGTGATTTCCATAGAATGTATCTCTAAGAAAATCTCTAACAAAATTCTTATTATGGTCTTCCCTTTCATCTTCATTAATGGTGTTTATCAGAGTATTGAGTTCTTTCTTAAAATTGTCAAATTCATTACGATGAGGTTTTATTTTAAGTAATGATTTGTTTAATGATTGACGAGGATTGAGTTTCATTAGCGTATTCAATAATTATTCTACACTCAAAATAATACTTAAAAATCTAATAATAAAGTTAGAATCTAAAATAAATACTGCTCGCTGGAATCTTGTTGAGGCAACAGAGAATTGACTTTATCAATGAAAGTCTGAAATTAAATCTCCACAAGTATTTTACTTCTTCATCAAAAAGATATAGCCACTAAATAAAAACATTGTTACAAACTGAATTAGGATAGGTGTTGAAATCAAACTTCCCTCTAACAATAGCATACTTAACAAAGCAAACTTAAAAGCATAATAGGCTATCTTGCTAATTCCAACACTTATTAACATAGACCCAAATTTATTCTTAATTTTTTCAGTCAAAAAGAAGAAGAGCCATACGTTTAATAAAAGTTCACCGGAGATTAATAATGTTTTAAGAAAAACCGGATGAGCAGAAACAACAAAAGAGAACAATGGCAAAGTTGCAGCTAGAATGTATGCATTTTTTTTTGAAGTGTGAGCAATTGCCAATATTAGCATTAATCGCATTGGTTCAATAAAGTAAACTGGTAGAGCAAGAAGATGTGAAAGAACCGGAACTAAATAAATAGCTCCAATTGCTACTATATCAAACACCGAACTTTTAATAATCTCTTTTGTAATTCTATTGCCTAAAATTGCTTCCATCTTAATTCTCTTCTCAGTTTTACTTAAAACAAATATAATATATTTATATCTAAAAATAAAATTAAAGACAAACCAAGAACACGGTTTGCATGCAATTCCTCTGCTTATAATAATGAGTGTTTTTTTTAATGACGATTTTTTAAATTCTCATCCATTAAATCTAAATATTGTTCTGCTAATTTTGCATTTGAATAATTAATTACACCAATTAAAATATTTTTTTTCCAAATAACATAAAAATCACCCTGGTATGGATCATTAATTAACATTTTCCCTTCATCAATTTTTGTTGAATCAAGTTTTACAGATCTGAAATAATCCTCTATCATTTGCCTGCAAATTTGGGCATTACCCTTTTCAATTAGAAACATTTCAAAATAGTTTTCATCAATTTCATACTCAACTGTAAACACACCATTTAATGGCTCGTATCCCAAAAAGTTATTATGAATATATTTTTCAGAATTTACTTTTTTTCCAACATCTGGAAATAATTCTATTGCAGATATTGTTTTCTTCTCTCCATCTAGGTTTTCAGAAATTAAATTTGCAGTATTTATTAGAACATCTTTTGAATTTTCTATACCATAAGTCATAATCTTTATATAAAATCGATTCTTGTAAAAATTTAATATCCCTTTTTCATAATATCCTTGATTACCTACCTCAAGCCAATTTCCTTTAGAAGGTCTTTCGCTGCTGTAAATTCCAAATCCTGTATTCTCATTCGAATGTTCATAGATTTCAATTTTTAACGATTGATTATTACTGCCCTTATATCTTTGCAGAGTTAATTCCACAAAATCGTAACTTAAATAAGAATCCGCTGCTCCATTTATGTAATCATATAGATTATTTGAGTCGTAGACATCTACTTCCCCATCCTTTATTAATCCTTCTATATCAGGAAATATCTTAGTAGAGATTGTGCTAAAATTTGTGACAAACAGAATTTGTAACATAAAGACAACTTTTATCATTTTGATTTCCACATAATATTAAACTAAGAATCTATCTGGTATATTTTTAATTTCATAAATTCGATTTAATTTTTCTTTAACATTAAATCCAGCTGTACAGCTTACTTCACATTCATTGCAATCAACACAAGGTAGCGATTTTATATTAACACTGTTCAATGTTTCTTTTGCTTGAGCAAAATTATTATATCCAAATGCGTACATGTAACTTCGCATCATTGTTGGTATATCAATATTCTTATCACACTGGCTATTACAATTTTCACACTGATTACAATAGAGGCCAAGTAAACCCATTTCCGCACCTAGTTTAAGATCTTTAACTTCTTGAATTGATAATTGAAGATCTTCCATTATTCCTATATTTTCGTCCATTTGATCAAATGTTTGGAAACCGGGAATTGTTGTATGAATATAAGGATTTTGAAGTGTCCATTTTAACGCAGCTTTCATGTTAATTTTATGTTTTTTTTCTTCGTCCCAAAATACCCCGGCTTGCGTCTTCATTGCAATTACACCTAATCCTGCTTTTGCAGCTTTCTCTATAGCCTTTCCAACCTTTTCAGAATGATCCTGTTTAAAGTTATAAGCAGTTAATACAACATCATAAATCTCAGAATCTATTGCTGCTTGGATAACTTCCGGTTCATTTCTATGTGTTGATACTGCAAGAAACCGAGTTTTACCCTGTTCTTTAAGCTTTACCATCAACTCCAATAATCCTTCCTCAACCGCCTCTTCTTTATTACTCGTTGCGTGCAGGTAAAGAATATCAACATAATCCATTTGTAATCTTTTTAGACTGATTTCAAATTTCTCAAGAAATTCTTTAGGATTATTTTTGATTTCCCATTCGCCACTATTTGTATCAAATTTATTTCCGGGAATTTTAGTTGAGATAACAAAACTATCCCTATCTATACTTTTAAATACTTTACCACACATTTCTTCATTTCTGCCATGCTGATAACTATGAGCAGTATCAAAATGTACTATTCCCCTATTATAAGCTGCTCTAATTAGATTAGGATTATCTGCTCTCATTACTCCCATGCTTACAACTGGAAGCTCTAATCCAGTATTACCTAATTTTCTAGTAATGATTTTTGGATTATTTGCATCTTGTTTTGTAGAAACAGCAGAAACCAGTGATGGGACTACAGAAATAGCAGCGACTCCTGATACACCTCTTTTAATAAAACTTCTTCTATCAAGTTTACTTTTTTGATATTTCATGTTCAGTTCCTTATCAAATTAGACTTGCAACAAACAAAATATATTCATATCTTATATTAATATCAAGATAATCATGTCCATTTTAATTTTAGGAAAATAAATGAATCGCAGAGATTTTCTGAGAAAAAGTTCTTCCGCCGGGATAGCCGCATACTCTTATTTAACATTTGGACCTAGCATTAATACTTTTGCTAACCCGAAAACTGCCTCAAATGATATTTATGATTTAGTGGCAATAAAAGGTGGTGAGCCCGAATCGATGTTTGATTTGGCCATTCAGTCTTTAGGTGGAATGAAACAGTTTGTTAAGAAAAATCAGACTGTAGTTATTAAACCTAATATTGGTTGGGATACAATTCCGGAAAGAGCGGCAAACACTAATCCAAAATTAATTAGTCAAATAATTAAACATTGCCTGGATGCGGGAGCAAAAGAAGTATACGTATTTGATCATACCTGTGACAATTGGAAGAGCTGCTACACTTCAAGTGGTATTGAAAAAGCATCAAAAGATGCCGGAGCTACGGTAGTACCCGGAAATAGTGAAAGTTACTATCAGCATGTGGATATACCTAATGGCAAAAGACTTAAAGAGACGACGGTTCATGAATTGATACTAGAATCCGATGTATTTATTAATGTACCGGTATTAAAAAGTCATAGTGGAACAGAATTAACAATCTCAATGAAAAATTTAATGGGTGTAGTTTGGGATCGGAGATACTGGCATAGAAATGATCTTCACCAATGTATTGCAGATTATGCAACTTTCAGAAAACCGGACTTAAATATTATTGACGCGTATGCTGTTATGAAAAAGAACGGACCTCGTGGAGTTTCAGAAGCAGATGTAGTTTCTTTAAAATCACAAATTATCTCCTCTGATATGGTTGCAGCCGATACAGCAGCAGCTAAACTTTTTGGAATGACACCATCTGATATTGATTACATCTCTTATGCAGAAAAGGTGAATGTTGGAACGATGGATTTATCAAAACTAAATATTAATAGAATAATTCTTTAGATAATGGATTTACAATTCCTCAAGAAGGTAAGAGTTGCAATATCTATTATTTTCGTTTTGTCAATTACTATTCTTTACTTTGATCTAAGCTTCTCAATTCAATCTTCATTTTCTGAGTATCCTCTATTCTTACAATTTATTCCGTCCCTGTTAAGTTTTATATCCATAGGAACAATTGCAGGAATTGGATTTATAATTGTCCTTTTTATTACATTACTCTTTGGCAGAGTTTATTGTTCAACTGTTTGTCCGCTCGGAGTTTTTCAGGATTTTATAATATTTATCAGAAATAAAATTAGAAAAATAAATTTTTCAATTTCTAAGCCTTTTAAAAAAACTAGGTACTTAATCTTAGGTATTACTGTTCTTCTATTTTTATTTGGGACATCTTTAGGTCTAAATCTGCTAGATCCTTACAGCAACTTTGGTAGAATAATATCTAATATATTCCGTCCAATTATAATTGGTATTAATAACATCATTTCCTTCTTTTTTGAATCACTGAATCAATATCTGGTCAGTCCGGTCGAATTTAAAGGAATAAGTATATTTTCATTACTCTTTTCGATATCAATTTTTATCCTAGTAATTTGGTTAAGTTATAATTACGGCAGATTGTATTGTAACTCAATATGCCCCGTAGGAACTTTTCTAGGTTTAGTATCAAAAGTCTCCTTTTTTAAAATTGGAATTATCGAGTCAAATTGCATCGAATGTGGTGATTGCGAAACTGTTTGTAAATCTAATTGTATTGAATCAAGTTCCAAACTTATTGATTTCAGCAGATGTGTTGGTTGTTTCAACTGTTTTGATGTTTGTCCTTCAATTGGTATAAGCTATAAGCCAAGATATACATTTCCAACTGCTTCAGAACATAATGGAGATAAAAGAAATTTCTTTAAGAATATTGGCATATTTCTTATTGGCTCACAATTGATTCTCAAAGCACAAGAAAAAATAATTGAAGTTTATACAGAAAATACCACACCCGTAATTAGAAATTCGCCGGTTTCACCTCCCGGATCAATCTCAATTGAAAACTTCACAGATAATTGCACGGCTTGCCATTTGTGTGTCTCCAGTTGTCCTACTCAAGTTTTACAACCTTCATTTCTGGAATATGGATTACTTGGAATTATGCAGCCACGTATGGATTATATAACTGGATATTGCAATTATGAATGTACAATCTGTACTGAAGTTTGTCCAAGCGGAGCAATATTAAGTAGAAATAATGAATCAAAAAAACTCATTCAACTTGGTAAAGCAAAGTTCATAAAAGACAATTGCGTTGTTTATACGCAAAAAACAGATTGCGGAGCTTGCGCTGAACACTGTCCAACAAAAGCTGTTAGGATGGAATTAGATATTGAGGTGAACAAAAAAGCACCAATCATTAATGAAGAAATTTGCGTTGGCTGCGGAGCTTGCGAATTTGCTTGTCCTACAAAACCTTACAAAGCAATATATGTTGAAAGCAATCCCATTCATCAAATTGCGAAAAAACCGAAAGAAGAAAAGTTAGATGAAATCATTGATTTAAAAGAAGAATTTCCTTTTTAGCAATAGTTTAATATAAATATATGCGGACTATTTTTAGCCCGCATATTTCAATAAAACTATTATAACACAAACGATAGTTCTTTCTGAGGTGTTCTACAATCCATATCTTGCCCTCGATCTCTGTGATCTGATATTTCGGCTGCTACACCAATTGATCTACCATATAAGAAAAGTGTAAATACAATATCCTGAACTTGTTTCTTCGTTAACTTTTTGTCCTTTAAATCCCGCCAAACTAACTTTAAGGTAAGAACTGCTAATACAGCATCCACATTTACACAAAATACATTTTTGGTTGCACCTTCATTAAATAATTCTTTAACTAACAGATGATAAAAATCTAAAAATAAATTATAAGATTTTTTCTTTTTCAACATATCGCTAACATATTGTTCACGAGGATCAATATTAACTGCATTGCCTTTAAATACCGGATGATTTACACAAGGAATTCTTTTATAATTTAGTTTACCTGATTCCTTAGCTTTATCCTTTAGCGAAGCGTACTCTTTAGCAGCCTTGCTCGCAATTTTATTAAGGTCTATACTATTCTGGGTTTTGCCTGGATCATCTACTTTAAGATCATTAAATATATCTAATAGATATTCAATTGCTTCAAAACCATTTCCACCATGTGCCAAACCAGTGTTAGCTAAAAACCCAACAAATGACATAGAAATATTATTTCGGGCACTTACAGATTCTTTTGCACCTTTCGCAGAAATTGTTCCAGGACCATTTGTAAGTGTCAAGCCAATTAGAGTCTGAAATTCTAATAGATCTTCTTTTGATGGCACACGATTGAATAAAATTTTAAAAGCATTTACTGTAAAACTTCCATTAAGGTTTGATACCTTTTCATTTACTAATAATTTCCAATATTTATTATTTTGATTAATTACAGAATAAGCTACTAATTTAGAAATAGTATAAATGTACGAGATAGAATCTTCAACGACACTTCTGGAAATCCTCTTTGCAAGCATTGGTTTCCAAAAAACACAAATTGCAATTGTAGCTAGTAGAAATTCGTATTCATCTATAATATTTAATTTCTCTTTTTCAGCAAGATTAATGATGTGTTTAGTAATCCTAACAGACAAACAATCTTTTTTACTTTTCTTTATTTCTTTGTATAACAAGATGGCATAATTATTATGAGTCGATTTCTTTTTGGTGAGTAAATTTTTCCTTACGTATTCATCAACTTCACTTGGAATTCTTTTTGTTGTTTCATTTATTCCGAATTCACGAATTAGATCAATAATAAACTTTATTTGCGTATTACATTTCAATAAAAGTTCATTATTCCCAATAGCAGCCAGCTGTGAACTAAGATAAGCATTTGGTGTAGCACCATTTGATTTTGCTGAATTTAGAAATTCCATATTTGTTTTTTCAACTTTAAGGAACAAGTTAAGCAACAAATTTATACTCGAAATATCTTCATTGGCTGGTAAGACTTTTGCTAAAGAAAAATATAAATTTTCTTCTATTGAGTGATTTGATAAATCCAGAATTGACTCACCGTGCAATTCAGAAATTTGAGTAGTCGGGTTCATTTTTGATGCACCAGAATTATTTCTCATATTTTGTCGTAAATATTGTGCACCAACCAGTTTGTTCGTTTTTTCAATTAATCTATCGTAAGGTGAGACAGCTTTTACATTGGGTAAATCAAGTTCATTAGGTAATTTCATAAAATTATCTGAAAGCCAAGGTTTTAATGATAAATCTCCTTGTGTTTCAAAATCTGGTTCTTCATCTATCTTTTCAAATACCGCCTTCATAGCTTCCGGGAATTCTTGAATACTAGCTACTCTTACTCCTCTTTTACTAACTTTAGGATTTTTAGCATCAAAACACTTTACTCCAAAATATTTATCAAACCATTTTTCTTTTGTTTCCGCATCATCATTGCCTCCGGCCAAAGCCCCAGCATGACCGCAAGGGCGAGAAATATTAGATTTCCATCTCCCCGTTACACAAACAACAATTGGTTTATTGAATCCAAATCTTCTCTCCTTAATCCAATCAAGTGCCATTTTCTCATAATACCCGCCAGGTTCAACATATAATGCAACAACCTTTGTTCTCGGATCATTTTGAGCTGCATAAAGAAATTCCGGCAAAGCGAAATGAATGTAAAAATCTTTACCTGAACTAACAGCAGTAGATATTCCAAAACCGGCTATTCTTAAATACTCAGCCATTGTTGTGGTAAAATTTCCGGAATTAGAATGTATAGCAACACTTCCCCTTTTTAAGGTCTCTTCCGGGTTATCTCCACCCAATGCTCCACCTACTCGAACATGATCCCAGACGTTTGCTACACCTAAACAATTTGCACCAATTACATCTACACCTGCTTCCTGACAAATGAATCTAATATTTCTCGAATCTTTAACCGAGATTTTTTCGGATACTATAACTATCCTCTTTAAATTTTCATTATAAGTAACCAATTCTGCAACCGCTTGACTTACCGCAGTAGGAGGAAGATAAATAACTCCGATATCAAATTGATGCCCATGATCCATTACTTCCCTAACACTTTGATAATATGGAATATTTCCATTCTTAGTTTCTAATTCGCCACTTCTACCATATTGCACACCCGCAACAATATTTCCACCACTATATTCATGAGAAACCGGAGAAACTACTCTACTTTCACTACCTAAAATATTTATTACACAAACCCTACTATCTTTTGTAAGTAATTCTTCAAGAGAATGGATACCAACATAATATGGAAAGGGTTTAGTTGTTAATTGTCTCATTTTATTAATCCAAAACTTTATTGAAAATTATTTTTTTATCTGTTTTAAGTATTGATTTCTTCCTTCTATACTCCACCAATTATTAATCTTCTTTGCATACTCAATTGTTAATATCATTGATGTATCAAATCCAAAAAATTTATAAGGTAATGCTAGAGTATCCAAAATGTCCTTACCATAAAACATTCCTTTAACTAAATTAGGACCACCTCTACCCACAATAGTGTATATTGGTTTCTTTCCATGTTTTGCAATATGATCTCTTAAGGCATCGAAGATTCCCTTAAATGTTACATATATATCTGTATTGTTAGCTTTACCACCAATAATCAATAAAACGTTAGCTTTTTCATACCAGTGTTCAAATACAATCTTACTTATTTGGTACATTTTTTCATAGGGTGGATTACCGCCGAAATCAGAAGAAAAAATGGCTAGATCACCCAATGTTTCTGTAGTAGCCGAATTGGCTCCACCACCAAACATAAATGGAATTACAGATCCTTCAGGATTTAATTCCAACACATCACTCTGACCTTGATAGGTCCTTAATTTATTAATTTCAGCCTCAAATGGAGTTATATCAGTTTGAAAAATGGCAGATGGTAATCCGGTACGTTTCCAACCATCATTATCCTGGTCAAATGCGGCTTTAAGGTCGCAAGCAATTGGGACATACTGATTATTTATTTTTGCAACTCTAATAGGATTTAATTCAATGGTAGTAAATCCATAATTTTCGTACAGTTCCCATAATTTTGGGATGTATCTTACCAAAGGTGAAATAAATTTTTCCGGACAACCTGTATCAGTTAGAGCGTTCGTAATATCAAACGATTTTAATCCAGTAAAAGGATCAATTACTCCTACTTTTTTCTTATTATCTGGCAAGGATTCAATATCAACACCGCCAAAAGGAGAGATTGTAAATACTGGTTTTCTATGAACTGATGAAGCTGTAATACTGAAATAAACTTCTAAATCAGCTTCAATAAAAGCTTCCATTGTTACACCATTTGCCTGAACACCTTTATGTGTTGAAAAATATAGTTCCCTTTTGGCTTCAAGAGCATCAACAAGATTATCAACAATTTTTACTAAACCAGCCTTGCCCTTTTTACCAACAGCCCCATAGAAAAATGGTTTAATTACAATTTTGCCATATTTATCTAACATTTGCTGAATTTCTTCTTTATTTGCACCGCCTGTTAAAACTTCTGCATATGGGAATTCAACTAAATCAAATAGTTGTGCTCCATATCTTAGTCCTGAAAGTTGCATTTTTTTGCCCTTTTGAATAAAAAATAAATTTAAGGTGATAAAATTATCCATATTCTGAGGATATAAAAAGAAAAATCAGTACATATTGTCGACTTTATTTTTTTATCTTCATTAATGATCAATTATCGTGGACTTAGAGTATAAAAAACATATTTTTAAGGTGAAAATTCTAGAACATGAATAAGGAAAAACAATGGCTAACTATTTAGAGATGCTTCAAGATTATGTGACAGTTTATGGTATAAAAATTCTTGGTGCAATAGCAATATTAATTATTGGATTGTGGATAACTAAGATTATCACAAATTCTTTTAATAAGATATTGGTGAAAAAAGAATTTGATGCAACCTTAACAAAATTTTTTACAACAATGGTAAAAATTACTCTTGTTATATTTGTTGTAATTGCGGCTATTAGTCAAGCTGGAATAGAAACAATATCCTTTGTTGCAATTATTGGAAGTGCCGGTCTGGCTATTGGATTAGCTCTTCAAGGTTCCCTTTCAAATTTTGCATCTGGTGTAATGTTAATTATTTTCCGACCCATAAAAGTTGGTGATTATATTGAAGGAGGAGGAGTAAAGGGGACTGTTGAAGAAGTTGGTATTTTTGTCACAATTTTAACTTCTCCAGATAATAAAGTTATATTTGTCCCCAATTCTAAAATGACTTCGAATCATATTATTAACTACAATGTTAAAGATAAGCGACGGGTGGATATGGTTTTTGGTATTGGATACAAAGACGATATAAATAAATCAAAACAGGCAATAATTGAAGTACTTAAAGAAAACTCAAAAGTATTAACCGATCCAGAACCGAAAATCTTTGTATCGGAACTTGGAGATAGCAGTGTTAATTTTGTTGTTAGACCATGGTGCAAAACGGAACATTATTGGGATGTACATTTTAACGTTACGGAATCAATAAAGAAAAAATTTGACGAACAGAATATTGAGATCCCTTTTCCACAGAGAGATGTACATATACATCAAAACTAATAAAAGATATGAGGTTGTCTCATAATCGTCATTCCGGCCTTAATCCGGAATCTAGAAAATTATTCTATTGGAAAATAGATGCTGAAATAAATTCAGCATGACGTATTCAAAAATTTGAGACAACCTCATAAACTAGACTATTTCTAACTCTTTCTTACTAAAATACCAATCGGTATATTCATATCCTTCATCTTTGCGTTTAGTTTGATCCTCTTGAGTTTTTGGTGGAGGAACAATGACTTTTTCACCCGGATGCCAGTTCTCTGGTGTTGCAATGTCATATTTCTGGCTAGCTTGCAATGCCTCAACAATTCTTACAATTTCATCAATACTTCTACCATTTGTCAATGGATAATACACCATTGCTCTTAAAATTCCTTCAGCATCAATTACAAACACAGCACGGACAGCTGAAGTATCAGCAGCTCCAGGATGAATCATTCCATAAGCTTTTGCTACTTTCATATCAAGATCATCTATAATTGGAAAGGGAATCTCAACATCAAAATTATCTTTAATGCTCTTAACCCACGCCAGATGAGAAAAAATACTATCAATACTTAATCCAATAACCTGTGTATTTAAGGCTTCAAACTTAGGATAACGCTCAGCAAATCCTATAAATTCTGTTGTACAAACTGGTGTAAAATCAGCTGGATGAGAAAATAAAACCACCCATTTCCCTTTTAAGTCAGATAATTTAATAATTCCATGTGTCGTCTTTGCCGTAAATTCTGGGGCTGGTTCATTTAATCTTGGTAAGCTAACTACTTGTTGTTCTTCCATTTTTAACTCCTATAATTTAACATTGTTATAAATAATCTTTTTCTATAATCATTTAAGAATAGGATGTTCTATCTTGTAAAAAGATTCATTTAATTTCTATACTCTAAATATTTTATCCAATTAGACAATAAAAAACCCGCTCGAAAGAGCGGGTAAAAATTACTAGACACATAATTCAATAACTACTAGCTGGGATTAGTACCTATAATATTCTGGTTTGTATGGCCCTTCAACAGTTACACCAATATATTTAGCTTGATCCTCACTTAGTGTATCTAATTGAGCCCCAACTTTAGCTAAATGTAATCTCGCTACTTGCTCGTCTAAATGTTTTGGAAGCATATAAACTTTGTTTTCATATTGATCTGTATTATTCCAAAGTTCTAATTGAGCCAGAGTTTGGTTTGTAAATGAATTAGACATTACAAATGATGGGTGACCCGTTGCACAACCTAGGTTAACCAATCTACCTTCGGCCAATACTATTATTTCTTTATTATCAATATTATAAATATCGACTTGGGGTTTTACAGTATCTTTTGTGTGACCATAATTTTCATTTAACCAGGACATATCAATTTCATTATCAAAATGACCAATATTACAAACAACAGCTTTGTCTTTCATAATTTTAAATGCTTCAGATGTTACAATATCTTTATTCCCTGTTGTAGTAACAATAATATCAGCTTCAGGAACACCATCTAAAAATCTTTTAACTTCAAAACCTTCCATAGAGGCTTGAAGAGCGCAAATAGGATCAATTTCAGAGATCATTACTCTAACACCTGCACTTCGTAATGATTGTGCAGATCCTTTACCAACATCTCCATAACCAGCAACCATAGCAACTTTGCCAGCCATCATTAAATCTGTTGCTCTCCTTAATGCATCAACCAATGATTCTCTGCAGCCGTATTTGTTATCAAATTTAGATTTTGTTACTGAATCATTTACATTAATAGCTGGAATAGGTAAGGTTCCATTTTCCACTCTATCATAAAGTCTATGAACACCTGTTGTGGTTTCTTCAGATAATCCCTTGATGCCTGCGGCCAATTCAGGATATTGATCAAGCACCATATTTGTCAAGTCACCGCCATCATCCAGAATCAAATTTAATGGTTTTCTTTCTTCACCAAAAAATAATGTCTGCTCAATACACCAATTAAATTCTTCTTCATTCATCCCTTTCCAAGCATAGACGGGAATTCCGGCAGCAGCAATTGCTGCAGCTGCATGATCTTGAGTAGAAAAGATATTGCACGACGACCACGTAACATCTGCGCCAAGTTCAATTAAGGTCTCTATAAGGACAGCTGTTTGGATTGTCATATGTAGACATCCGGCAATTCTTGCATCTTTTAAAGGTTTTGAATCTCTATATTGTTCTCTTAATGACATTAGTCCGGGCATTTCTGCCTCAGCTAATTTTATCTCTTTTCTTCCCCATTCTGCTAAAGAAATATCCTTAACTTTATATGGAAGATACTCTACTTCTTTTTTAACTTCGCTCATTTTAACCTTTCTTATACTTTTTAAATTTTTCTACTAAATCTAAATTCTCCCAGGAGAATTCTTTTCTTCCAAAATGACCATAAGATGAAGTTTTTTGATAAATCGGTGCTTTTAATCCTAGACGTTTAATAATCCCTTTCGGAGATAAATCGACTTCTTTTTTAATCATATCAGAAATTTCATTATCGGAAATAACTCCTGTCCCTTTAGTATCAACATAAATAGAAACCGGTTCAATTACTCCAATTGCATATGCTAACTGAACTAGACATTCTTTGGCTAATTTTGCACCAACAACATTTTTAGCAATATGACGTGCTGCATAAGTTGCACTTCTATCAACTTTTGAAGGATCTTTACCCGAGAAGGCACCACCACCGTGAGGGGCCCAACCGCCGTAAGTATCTACAATTATTTTTCTTCCAGTCAATCCACTATCTCCGTGAGGTCCACCAATTTCAAACCTGCCGGTCGGATTTACATGATACTTTGTGTTTTTATCTAATAACTTAGCTGGAATTACTTTTTTCACAATATTTTTAATAACATCAGCTTTAATTTTTTTCTGGCTGACATTTCCATCATGTTGAGTAGAGACTACAACAGTATCTACCCTCAAAGGTTTATTGTTCTCATTGTATTCAACAGTAACTTGAGATTTTGAATCAGGCCTCAAATATGGCATTAATTTTTTATTTCGTTTTCTAACATCCGCTAACTTTTTAACTAGCTTATGAGAATAAACAATTGGCATTGGCATAAGTTCTGGTGTTTGATCACAAGCATAACCAAACATAATTCCTTGATCGCCAGCACCACCAGTATCAACACCCATGGCAATATCTGGTGATTGTGAATGAATTGCATTTAATACTGAACACGATTCTGAGTCAAATTTGTACTCGGCTTCTGTGTATCCAATTTGTTTTACGGTATTTCTAACAATTTCCTGAATATCTACATAAGCAGATGTTGTAATTTCACCACCAACTAAAACTAGTCCGGTTGTAACGAAGGTTTCACAAGCAACTCTAGCGTTTGGATCTTGAGTAATTATAGCATCTAGAACTCCATCAGAAATTGCATCGGATACTTTGTCCGGATGACCTTCGGAGACTGATTCAGATGTAAAAAAGTAGGACATTTAAACCCCTTTTGTTATTTTTATTTCAAAAATCATTTAGTTTTTCTATCTAGCTTTAAAAGTTAGATAAAAAGTGATAGATAGTCAAAATAATCGGATCATGCATAGGAATATTAAGGAATGTTCAAATAAATAGAATTAACAAAATATTGCAAATAAAGTTTCCTATTATTCAAGCTGGGATGGTTTGGGTATCAGGTTGGAAATTAGCATCGGCAGTTTCAAATAATGGTGGTCTCGGTTTAATCGGTGCAGGATCTATGAAACCAGAATTATTGCGTGAGCATATTCAAAATTGCAAAGCTGCAACTAATAAATCATTCGGTGTAAATTTACCACTTTTACGAGGTGACGCTCAGGATTTAGCGAATATAATAGTTGAAGAACGAGTTCGAATAGTTTTTACTTCGGCTGGTCATCCAGGCAAGTTTATTGATCTCTTTAAGAAAAATGATATAAAAGTGGTTCATGTGGTCCCCTCACTAAAATTTGCCTTAAAAGCAGAAAGTGTTGGTTGCGATTCAGTAGTTGGAGAAGGTGTTGAGGCTGGCGGACATAACGGATTAGACGAGATTACTACATTTTCGCTTATTCCGCAATTAGTTGATGCATTAAACATTCCGGTTATAGCTGCCGGAGGTATAATGAATGGAAAAGGAATATTGGCAGCTCTAGCACTTGGAGCTGAAGGTGTACAAATTGGAACTAGATTCGCTGTAACTCGGGAATCATCCGCACATATTAATTATAAAAATGTTGTTATAGCAGCAAAAGATAAAGACACTCAATTAGTTCTTAAAAAACTTGGAATGACCAGAGTAATTAAGAATAAGTTTAGTGAAGAAATAACAAAGCTGGAATTAAATTGTGCAGATTTAGAAACTCAAAGAGAGTTTATTAGCACAAAAAGAGAAATGAAGGGAATTTTTCAAGGAAATCTTGAAGAAGGTATGTTAGAAGCAAGTCAAAGTAGTGGATTAATTAAAGATATTCCGACAGTTGAAGAATTGATGAAAAGACTAATTAGTGAATATCAATATGCCAAAGATTCAATAATAATCTAGGAAGGATTTAATATGCAAAATTATCAAACAATTGTTTCAATACACATAGTATTTGCAGGAATTTGGTTAATATTTTTTGCCGCAGATATTATTTTAAAAAGACAAATTGAGAATGCAAATGATATAAAAATTAAAAATAAATTTATTTCATTATATCTTCAGTTTACAAATTTATTTGGAATAGTAGGCTCTGTTGGTATCGCTATTACCGGAATAGTCATAGTTGTATTAAATCCTGGTTATGGATTTTTTGATATGTCTCATGCACATTGGCTCGCTACCAAACAAATTATATTCGTTGTAATACTGTTAAACACATTTCTGCGAATAATCCCAGCATCCAAAAAATTGCGAAATTTTATCGAACAAGGACAAAATGAAAGTGTAGACCAACAATTTGGAGTTGTTAAGAAGACTAACTTGTTAATTAATATACTAGTAATTCTAAATTTGGTTTTTGCAATTACCCACAGATTCTATTCATAGAGGTAGAAAGTTCTTGCTTACTATTCGATAAAGAATATGCTATTTTTAAAGTTTTAAACAAATTGTTATATGTAGTTATTTAGATGAAAAAAATTCTTCTTCTCGGATCAACAGGATCTATAGGAGTAAATACATTAGAAGTTATTCGCAAGTTCGATAAAAGCTTTGAAGTTTTTGCTATTACAGCAAATTCTAATATTGAATTGCTTGAACACCAAGTTCACGAATTTAAGCCTAAATTTGTTGTGGTGAGGAATAAATCAAAAGCTAATGAATTAAAACGTTCTCTTAATGGGAAATGTGAAGTTATCTCTGGTGATGAAGGATTAATTGAAATTACAAAAAATGGCGACTATGACATTCTTGTTTCAGCCTTGGTCGGATTTGCAGGTTTAGCTCCAACTATTGAAAGTATAAAACGAGGGAAGAGAGTAGCCTTAGCGAATAAAGAAACACTAGTTGCAGCTGGTGAAATTGTTATGAATTTAGCTAAAAAACATAATTCAGAAATTTTACCTGTTGATTCTGAACATAGTGCTATCTTCCAATGTTTGGTTGGAGAAAGTTTTAATAGTGTTGAGAAACTTATTATTACAGCATCTGGCGGTCCGTTTTTAAATAAATCAATTGAAGATATAAAAAACGTAACAGTTGAAGAGGCTCTTAATCATCCCAATTGGGAGATGGGCAATAAAATAACTATTGATTCTGCAACGATGATGAATAAAGGTTTAGAGGTTATTGAGGCGCATTGGCTTTTTAATTTTGAGAAAGATAAAATTGATGTTGTCATCCACCCGCAATCAATCGTCCACTCTATGGTAGAATTTATTGATGGAAGTATTAAAGCTCAACTAAGCTTACCAGATATGAAATTACCAATCCAATATGCTCTAACATATCCCGAAAGATGGGAAAGTCAATTTGTTAATACAAATTTCCCAAAATTAAGAGAATTGTCATTTTTTGAACCCGACTTAGATAAATTTAATTGCTTGAACTTAGCCTATAATGTTATGGAACATGGAGGAACTTCCCCTTGTATACTTAATGCAGCAAATGAAATTGCTGTGGAAAAGTTCTTAAAAAAAGAAATTAGTTTTACCCAAATTCCCGAGTTGATTGATTTTTCTCTAAATGGAATTGAAAATAGTTCGACTATTGATATTGGAACTATTTTAGAATGCAATCATCAAACTAGAGAATACTCACAAAATTTTAATAGGAGAAATAATATTGTTTGATTCAGTAATATATTTTATAATCACAATAGCAATACTAGTATTTGTACACGAATTAGGTCATTTCCTCGCTGCTCGTATTTGTAAAATGAGAACCGATGCATTTGCAATCGGATTTGGGCAGAGATTAGTTGGATGGAATCAGATAAACGGACTCACATTTGGGAATCTTACAAAAGATTTAGATCTACAAGGTCACACAGACTATAAAATCTGTCTTTTGCCTCTTGGCGGATATGTGAAAATTTCAGGCATGGTTGATGAAAGCTTCGACACAAAATTTGCAACTCAAGAACCTGAGCCCTATGAATTTAGAGCCAAACCCACTTACCAAAAATTATTTGTAATAACTGCCGGTGTTATGATGAATCTAACTCTTGCTATTGTAATCTTTTGGGGTGTAAATTTTTATCAGCCAAAAACAATAATGCAAACAACAAAGATTGGTCATATTGCTGATTCTACTCTTGCATTTGAAGCCGGTTTCAGATCTTACGACAAGATTCTTAATGTCAATGGAACTAAGGTTGGCGACTGGGAAACAATGCTTAATAATTTGTTAATCGATGGTATGGGAACTGATGTAAGAGTTGCTGTTGAAAGAAATGGAGAAGAATTTAATTTTGTGGCTCCTAAAGATATTCTTTCTAAGGCAGCTCAAGAATCGAGGTTCTTCCCTCTGGGTGATATGAAGCCTGTGATAAACAGTTTTTCAATGTCTGATTCTCCTGCTGAAAAATCGGGCTTGAAGATTGATGATATATTTTTAGTAGTTGATAGTGTTGAAACATATTCCATTCAAGATGTAATTGCAATAATCTCATCAAACCAAGAGAATGAAATTCCAATTCAAGTTTTAAGGGATAAGGATACTGTATTAATTTCAGTAGTTCCAAACGAAAACGGGCTAATAGGAATTGCAATTGGAGAAACATATCTCGGAGATGTGGATTTTAAAAACTATGGCTTTGGAGAGTCATTAGTTAAAAGTGTTACTAATATTGGTGGATATACAGCATTAACATTTAGAATGCTTGGCAACGTAATTAAGGGTGATGTTCCTTTCGAAAGCTCTTTTGGTGGCCCTGTTAAAATAGCAAAGTTCGCTTCTCAATCAGCGGATGCGGGGTTAATACCATTTTTAATGTTTTTAGCAATGCTTAGTTTAAGTTTAGCAATAATAAATATATTGCCGTTTCCCGTTCTTGATGGTGGACATTTCGTTATTATATTGATCGAAGGTATAATGGGCCGTGAGATTCCAATAAAATTTAAATTAGCAATCCAGAATTTTGGTTTTGTATTATTATTAATGCTTATGGCATATATAATTTATACCGATATTGTTACTTTGTAACATACTTGTTTAATTGTTCTTTTTATCTCGCACTAGACCTAGATTCTAGTAAATATAATTAAGATTTTCTAATATCTTAATCATTCTTTAAATTTAAAATTTATCATTCCGGTTAGCTTCTAACCGGAATCAAATTAATCTAAATAAGGATTACCACTACAACTCGTTGAAAATATCATCTTTAAGCTGCCTAAATAATTGCACTCATTAATCTTATTTAAATTACACACTCATTCTTGAGTTAAACTCAAATTTTTAATCTTTTTAAGCAACTTTAAATCATAGGAAATTATATGAAATATGTTTTATTTCTTTTAATCATTGTACTTACTTTAATCAATAAAATTAACGGACAAACCGTTTTACAATACAATATGGATAGTGTTTTAGTTACAGCTAATAGAGTCCCCGTTTCTATTTCAGAAGTTGGTAGGAGTATTGAGGTTATTTCTCAGAGAGAAATTGCCTTACTGCCTGTTACAAGCATTCAAGATTTACTTGAATACAATAGCGGACTAGATATCAAGCAGCGAGGGCCTGAAGGGGTTCAAGCCGATGTTTCAATTCGCGGAGGCTCATTTGAACAAACTTTAATACTAATTGATGGTATAAAACTAACAGATCCTCAAACAGGTCATCATAATATGAACATACCAATCTCATTCTCTCAAATAGAAAGGGTAGAAATATTAAAAGGACAAGGATCAAGAATTTTTGGCGCTAATGCATTTGGAGGCGTAATAAATATTATTCCAAAGAGAAATGCAATAAATAATTTGAATATGGAATTAAGCGGTGGAGAAAATAGCTTTTACAATTTCGGAATAAATGGTTCTTTAAAACTCGGGAATACAAATCATCATGTCTCAGTTAGTAGATCAAAATCTGATGGATACAGATTAAATACCGAATTTGAGAGTAATAACATTTCTATGAATAATTCATTGAATTTTTCTTCTTCTGTTATTAAAACAATATTCGGATACACTGACAAAGATTTTGGAGCAAATAGCTATTATACAACTCGTTTCCCAAAGCAATCAGAACATACTCAAACTTATCTTGCTGCTATTTCTGCAGAAATTGGACTCAGTGATTTTTATCTCTCACCTAAAATATATTGGCGAAAGAATGAGGATGAGTTTCTTCTGGATAAAAGCAACCCATCATTTTATAAGAATAATCATGAAACAAATGTTTATGGTGGAGAAATCCAAGCATCAACGAATATTTTAGGGGGCTCCACAAGCTTTGGTTTAGAATATACTCAAAACCAAATTGTAAGTAACAATCTTGGTGATCATACTCGTGAAACTAAAGGGTTTTTCATTGAACAAAAGGTTGGGCTAGCTGAAAATCTCAATTTCAGTGTTGGCGGATTTGCCTACTATTATTCTCAAATTGATTGGAAGATTTGGCCAGGTATTGATATTGCTTATACCCCAATTACAAATATGAAAATATTTGCTAATTACGGCAGAGCTTTTAGAATTCCTACTTATACCGAACTATATTATAGTGATCCAGCTACTTTAGGAAATTCAGATCTTGCTCCTGAAGAATCTATTAATTATGAGTTCGGTCTTAACTATGAAATAGGAATTATCAGATTTAACACTTCTTATTTTAGAAAGGAAGGAACAAATTTAATTGACTACGTTTTAGATACATCTGATCAATTATGGAAAGCAAAGAATTTTACAAAAATTAATACAGACGGAGTTGAGCTAGGTCTACAATTTAAATTAAATGAAATTACGAATAAATTAATCAAACAGATAAAAATTGATTATACATATCTCAATTCAGATAAAGCAGGTTTGGATGCTAACTCAAGATATGTACTCGAACACTTAAAGCACGACTTAACAATTAAACTTTACCATGATCTTCCTTTAGGAATTATACAGAGTTGGGCTGTTAACTATGAAGATCGAATAACATTAGGTGACCATTTTACAATTGATACAAAACTCAACAGAAGTTTCTCCAACTTTAGTGTGTTCGTAAAAGCATCCAATCTACTAAATAAATCTTATGAAGAAATTCCCGGAGTTCCTTTACCCGGAAGATGGATAGTTGGTGGTGTTAAATTAAATATTCTGTAGTTCTTGAATAGTAGTATGTCATTCCGGTTTCAACGAAGGAGAATACCGAAATCTATTGATAATAATATTTACGAGATACCGGTATTGCAAAAAATGCAAACCGGTATGACAAACAATAGAGTAACATAGTATTAAATAAAAAAACATGTCATTCCGGCAATTTCTTTCTTTTCAGTCGCGACTGAGAAATTGTTCGGAATCTAGCTTAACTCGTTACTACATTCGATTTTTCTTTCTCACATCTCCTCTCTTATATCTAATTATCTATTGAGAAAAAACTACCACATGTGCTAGTTGATTTAGCTCATTGTTTGATTACCTCTCCTCCTCCGATCACTCTATAGCCGTTCATATCAAGCCATTTTAAAACTTCATAATAGTCTTCCAATTTAGATCTGGCAATAATTAGATCCTGCAAATAGTTGCCCTCTTTTTTAGATTGAGCTTGGTGTCTGTACATATTTTCTATGACTTGCTTTATCTTTTGAGCATATGATCTAGGCATACCTTCCCCCAAGGGTTGTTATAAATATTCTTGCCCTTAGGTTAGTTTAATAAAATTTATCGAATCTTTCAATTTATAGGGATCAGTTTATTGTTTTTACTAAAACTTATTAAAAGGTCTTACAAAGAAATATTGGGAGAGGCTCAACTCGAAATGCAAATTGTTGGAGGTGTAAAATTTAATGTTTTGTAGTATTTTTTGCCAGGTGCATTCTATGTACCTGGCAAATAAATTCATTTTCTTAGCTCTATTCTCAGCAGTCATCCAATTTAAAATTAATTGGGATTGTTACTTCTGCTTTAACATTTTTACCGTCTTTCACTCCCGGCTCAAACTTTGTCATTTTAACAGCTTCAATTGCAGCAGCATTAAGTTCATCATTAACTCCTTTTATAACTTCAGCTTTGGCTGCATTTCCATTTTCATCAATTACAGCTTTAACAAAAACTTTACCCATTATTCCTTCTTTCTTGGCTGTTTCTGGATATTTAATATTTTTAGTCAATTCACTTATGCCTCCTTTAATTGATGGCATCTTTTCACATTTTTCTTGGGCGTATAGTGAAAAGGATAGTACAATTAGTAATGCTAAAATATTTCTTAAGACTTTCATTTTTTAACTCCTTTTAGTGGATAGTATACTGTATGTCATTAATGTTCACGTACAATTCTTTTTTACTGTAATTTGAATAATATTGGAATTGAGATTTGAACTTTTACAGGTTTGCCTCTTTGTTTACCAGGTGTAAATTTCACTTGATTGACTGCATACAATGCAGCTTCATCACAGCCTCCGCCAATTCCTCTAATAATTTCAGACTTCGCAACGTTGCCCTCTTCATCAATATATGCCTTAACATAAACACGTCCTTCTAGCCCTGCGTTTTTTGCTTCAATTGGATATTTAACATTCTCTGCAATAGCATTCATTCCACCAATGGGCTCAGGCATTTCTTCTACAGCAACTAAATAGCTTTCAACATCAGTTAAGGGGAAATTAAAGTAAGAATTTAATAATTCAAATTCCCCACTCGCTTTAGAATCAATTTTATAATATGCTCCAAATGATTTTTTATATTTAACAGTTACTCCAGCAAAGTTGGCTGGAACGAAAACCCAATGTTTTACAATTGGCAGGAATTCTTTTATCACTTCAGGGTCCATATAAAAAACTTCCAAAGTATCTGATGGAGGACGAACATTTTGAGCTAAAAGAGTAGTCAACTCAAACTTTTTATCCTCTTTTATTTTTTCGATTTCCCCCGTTTTTCCAATAAATATTGTAAATCCAATCTGGTAAATGCCATCTTTTCTCCCGTTTCTCTCAAACCAATTATTTGTTAGTTTTATGAAAGATTCATTTAATTTATCTTCAAACTCCCCAGTTTTAGGAATCGCTGGCTCAGTAACTCCATTTTCACCTAAATACTCCCATTCTACATTTGGAACGACTTCAACTTTATTATCCATTTCGGAGCATCCAAATAATGTAATGAGTATTAAAAGTATAATATTAGTTAATTTCATTTTCCACCTCACATTTTGGGCGTAATAATTATTTCATTTGCAAAATTTGCTCTTACCTCTGCTTGTGGTAAGCTGTTAAATAAAACTTGTATCATTTGGTTTTGCTGAGTTACTTGTTGACTAGTAATCTCCAGTTTATTTCTATACTGCATTGATTCATTATAAAAGAAAAATGAAAGTGCCATTAGAACAAGTGCAAAACCATAACTAACTGCAGCAAATATTTTTGTTCTATTAACTCTTGGAGTAAAAACCTTTTTTTCACTCTTAATCTGTGAGAATATTTTATCATCTAATATATCTGGGAATTCTTCCAAAGTAGACTCAGATACGGTTCTCAGCAAGTTCATTTCCTTAAAATATTCCCTGGCTTCATCATCTTGTGATAGCTGAGTAAATAAAATTACTTCTTCACCCTTTGTAAGCTCATTATCAAAATATTGATTGATGATGTCTTTTATATTTTCTTCGCTCATAATATTATCTCTTTTTTCTTATTGTCATGCTGAATTTATTTCAGCATCTGCCTTCATACTTATAGATTCCGGATCAAGTCCGGAATGACAAGTCTAATAATTGTCATTTCGAATCCCAATAATGTTGGGTGAGAAATCTTTCTTTGGAATTAAAGATCTCTCGTCCTCTGTTTTCAACAGACTCTGTCGAGATGACAAATACTCACTTAAACCAATTTTGAAATTTTGTCAATTAACTTTTGTCTTACTTTATAAAGTCTGCTTTTAACTAAATTTACTTCCATTTGTAAAGTCTCTGAAATTTCTTTATAGCTCAATCCACCGTACTCTTTTAGTAAGTAAACTTCTTTTTGCTCATAGGCCATTTTGTCTAATTCGTATAGAATAATCTTTTTTATCTCTTTCATTTCAATGTAACTCTCAAGTTCAAATTCATCTTTTTCAGTGTTAAGCAAAGTTTCACTAAGTTCACTACTTTTTTTATTACGGTTATAATAGTTGTAGAATTCATTTCGAGCTGATTTGAAAATCCAAAAATTTGCACTCTCTTTATTTTCAATACTATCAAATTTTTCAAATAATTTAAGAAAAACATTTTGAGTAACATCTTCAGCAACCATTGTATCATCTGATAACCTAAGAATAAAATTGTATAATCGCTTTTTATGGCGATTGTACAAAAGCGTAAATTCAATAATTTTGTCTGTCTCTGTTTTCAAGCTTTTTCTGGTTGTTTATTTAAAAGACAATTTTGTTCTCAAAATGTTGCTTTGTTATTAAAATTTATTTTTATATCAAGAATGTTCATTTTTAAGAATTGAAAAAACTGTAAATTTTACTTTTCACGTTAAATTTCTTTACCAAAAGGGATTAGATATGACAATTATTGTATTGAAAGTAGTCAAATAAAACTAACATCTCTTTCGTAAGCTCTTCTTAATAAATCATTGTAATCTTCAAAATTTATTTCTTTTGCGCCAAACATTTCTAAATGTGGGTTGGTAAACTGAACGTCTAATATTGCAAATTGTTTTTCATTTAATCGCTCAAGTAATTTTACTAGAGCTGATTTACTTGCCTGTGATTTATCAGAGAACATTGATTCACCAAAAAATGCTCCTTCAATTGCTATCCCATATAAACCACCAACTAATCTGTTCTTTTCAAAAACTTCAACGGAGTGGAGAAAACCAATGTCTTCTAAATCTTTATAAGCATTAATAAGTTCTTCGGTAATCCACGTTTCCTCTCTATCTGCACAATTTCTAATTACTTGAATAATATTTTCATTATACCTGTATTCGAAATCACATGATTGCATGAATTTCTTTAGGGATCTTGGTACGTTATAATTATCTATTGGAATAATAGTTCTTGTTTTGGGTTGATACCAATCAATTTCACCAGTCTCATCAGCCATGGGGAATGCGCCCTGAGCATACATATTGAGCATGTTAACGGGTTTAAGCAATTGCTTTTTATCAAATTCTTCTTCTTTCACAATTCACCAATTTAAAGTCACTTCGAACTGAACGAAGTAAGTGTGAGAAATCTTTAACTAGTTGGATTAAGAGAACTCTCGTTGTCTATTCAAACAGGATCTGTTGATATGACAAACATTTAACTTTTCAAAAGTATCTATAAAATAATTATACTTACAGTTCGTAATATATTAAAATAGAAAATAAATGAATTCTAATCTCAAATCATTTTTATTTACTTTAAGTGCTGTACTGCTCTGGTCAACTGCCGCAACAGCCTTTAAAATTACTCTTGCAGGAATGAATAATTTACAATTACTCTTTTATTCATGTTTAATCAGCACAATTGTTTTATTCATTTTATTGATAATTACTTCACCTTCACAAATTAAGGATACTTTTTCGACTCAGTATTTAAAGAAGAATCTGATTCTCGGATTTATAAACCCGTTTTTATTTTACTTGGTACTTTTTAAAGCTTATTATTTACTCCCCGCACAAGAAGCAATGCCTTTAAACTATACTTGGCCTATAACAATAACATTATTATCGGTTTTATTTCTCGGCTCTAAGGTTACCTTAAAAATAATGTTAGGAATGCTGTTAGCTTTTATAGGAGTTATAATAATTGCAACCAGAGGCAGCATAATGGAATTAGAATTCCACAATTTTTTTGGTGTTGTTTTGGCTGTTGGAAGTTCATTTATCTGGGCAGCTTACTGGATTCTAAACTTGAAAGATAAAAGGCCTGATCTTTCTAAATTATTTTCTGCATTTTTATTTGGAACTATACTAATCGGAATTTATGTATTAATCTTTGACACTATTTTATTAGATGACTATGCATATATTTTTGGAGCAGTATATATTGGTCTTTTTGAAATGAGCATAACATTTTTTCTATGGCTAAAAGGTCTGAAATTAAGCAGTGATAAAGCCAAAACATCTACACTAGTTTATCTATCCCCTTTCCTCTCAATGATATTTATTGCAGTAATTCTTGGCGAAAACATATTGATCTCTTCCCTAATTGGTTTACTACTAATTGTTTCCGGAATTATAATTCAACATATCTTTTATAAAAATGGGGAAATTAGGATTAGCTTAGAGTAAACGTTTGACCAATAGAATCAAGCCCTAGAATTATCTTATAGTTACTTACTGATCTTTTCAACCAGTCAATTGGTTCATCAAATGGTTCGGAACTTTGCTTAAATGTTTTGCAATGGATCGGCACAAAATATTTAGCCTCAATATAATCAGCCATTTTTAAAGCCTCTTCGGGATTACAATGTGCATGACTCCATGGATTGTAAGCTCCGATCGGCATAATTGCAATATCAATACTTTTATTAGCTAAAACATTTAATTTATCTGTCATAGTAGTATCACCACCAAACAAAATACTTTTGCCATTTTTCTCAATAAGATATGCGTTATAACTTCTTCCGTCTTTCATGTAACCGCGCGATCTATCTTTTTCCCAAGGGAATCTCCACCCGAAATGTTTAACCTCTAGCGCAGTAAATTTAATACCGTTAAGATTAAATGTATTATTCCAGTCCATACTTTTTAAAGATCTCCATTTCAAATCGCTGATTACATCCTTGGTTAAGTAGGCGGTAATTGCATCAATCTCATTGGGGAATCTTTTGGTTATTTTTTTTAACGTAGGATAATCCATGTGATCCATATGAGCGTGAGAAAGTAAAACGATATCAGGTTGCGGCATTTCTTCAAGAGTTAATGCCGGCGGAGTTAACCTGGTTGGACCAAAGCTAGTTCCTGCAATATAAAGTCCAATTCTATCCAACAATACGGGATCAGTTAATATAATAGTACCATAAAAATTAATTAAGACTGTTGAATGACCAATCCATGCTAAGTTTATTTGGTCAACAGTCCAATTAGAAGGATCGGGTTTCAACTCTAGAATTGAGTCTTTTACATTGTAATTTGAAAATATAATTTTCGGAAAAAGGAGTGAACCGATTGTTGCTAAAAATCCCTTGTTGAGGAATTTTCTTCTATTCCACATTTTTCTTTCTTTCTATTTTGGAATAACCACTTTATTGGTTAATTCATTTACATCGTCTGGTTTAATTGGGAAATGTTCACTTAATAAAACACCTACTTTTTCAATTCCCTTAATAATTCCTTGTGAGAAAAATCCATTTCTAAAATTTTCTTGAATTTCTTTGCTTATATCTTCCCAAACGTTTTGGCCAACTTTTTCATTTATTTCTTGATCAGCAAGAATGTAAAATTGTCTCTCACCCAATAGAAAGAATAATAGAATACCTGTTTTATCTCTAGTTTGGTGCATATTCAATTTATAAAATTCTTTCTCAGCTAAAGACATAATATTGCTATTTCGTTCGCTAAAAGATTTTTCTTCTCTAATGCTAACTCTAAGTTCACCGGAAGTAGTTAATTCAGCCTCAGAAATCTTGTTTGAGATTCTTAAGAAATCGTCGTCATCAAAAAAGTGATATACTAATTCATTCATATTTACTCTGGTAGTTATTCTATTCACAATATAAAATCATTTTTCATATTAATAAAGGGAAACAATTTTTGAATAGAATTATCTACCTACAATTTATTTAGTCATACTAAGTAGAATGGCGACAAAGAATCCCTAAACCAAAACAGATTTAAGATTTATTTTACCCGACGCGGCGGGTAAGATTACTATCGCACATTTCAAAATGACAATTTTTTGTCTTCTTGAGCCCTAAAATGGTGAGAGATCATTTTATAGTACCTAACATAAAATTGTATTATCCTAGCAGCTATCGTATATTTACCCACTAAATTAAAATGATTTATTAAATTAGGAATAGATATGGATTTAAAGCTTAAAAAATTGACGAATTTTGAAGCAAGAAAAGGACCCGTTTTACTGGTTGTGATGGATGGTGTTGGATTTGGGAAGAAAGATGAAAGTGATGGCGTATTTTTGGCTAAAACTCCAAATCTTGATAAACTTTTACAATTACCTAATATAACCAGACTAAAAGCTCACGGTACTGCCGTTGGTTTACCGACTGATGATGATATGGGTAATAGTGAAGTTGGGCACAATGCTCTTGGTGCTGGACGTATTTTTGATCAAGGGGCAAAACTTGTAGATAGATCAATTGAGACTGGAGCAATATTCGAAACTGAGAATTGGAATAAAGTTATCGAACAAGGTAAAGCTGGCGGAACAGTTCACTTTTTAGGATTACTGTCAGATGGAAATGTGCATTCTCATATTAAGCAGTTATACACACTAATAAATAAATGTGCCGAAGCTGGAGTTCCAAAAGTAAGAATTCATGCTCTTCTCGATGGAAGAGATGTTCCCGGAAGATCAGCACCAAATTATATCAATCCCACTGAAGAATTATTGCAAAAGATATCTAAGGAAAAAGGATTTGATTACAATTTTGCTTCCGGCGGAGGTAGAATGATTACAACAATGGATAGATACAATGCCGATTGGGATATTGTTAAGAGAGGCTGGGATACTCATGTTTTAGGAATCGGAAGAAAATTCAAGAGTGCAAGTGAAGCAATTAATACTTTATACGAAGAAGAACCTGAACAAATTGATCAATATTGGGATCCATTTGTAATTGTGGATGAAAACGGAAAACCAAACGGAACAATTGAAGATGGGGATGCTGTTGTAATAATTAATTTTAGGGGTGATAGAGCAATTGAAATTAGTCAGGCTTTTGAAGATGAAGAATTTACCAGATTTGATAGAGTTAGAGTTCCAAAAATATTTTATGCCGGAATGATGGAATATGATGGTGATATGCATATTCCTAGAAATTATTTAGTGAATCCGCCTAAAATTGACAGAAGTATAAGTGAATATATGTGCGCTGAAAATATTAGCACTTTCGCAGTTTCGGAAACTCAAAAATATGGCCACGTTACATATTTCTGGAATGGAAATAAGTCGGGTTATGTTTGCGAAGATAAAGAAACATATATTGAAATACCTTCGGATAGAATTGAGTTTGATAAAGCTCCAAGAATGAAAGCTGATGAGATTACAGACCAAACTATAGAATTATTGAGATCTGGGAAATATCAATTCGGCAGAATTAATTACCCAAATGGTGATATGGTTGGACATACCGGAGTTATGGATGCAGTAATTACAGCTGTTGAAGCAGTGGATGAAGGACTGGAAAAACTTCTTACAGTAATTGATGAACTTGGTGGAATTGCTCTAATCACCGCTGATCATGGGAATGCTGATGAAATGTTTACTGAGAAAAATGGTGTGCGAACTCCTAAAACTTCTCATACATTAAATCCAGTACCATTTATAATTTACGATCCAAACTTTAATGGCGAATATAAAATGTCTGATATAAAATCCACAGGATTAACAAATATTGCCGGTACAATTCTTAATTTGCTCGGCTATGAAAATGTTGAAGATTATGATCAGTCATTGATTGAGATAGTGTAATTGTTAGCCAGATTGTTAACAATCTAGCTTAATTTATTTATGTAGCGGTTTTTTTATTTAAAGATCTATTTATAATTGTTAAAAATAAAATTTGTTTATACAGATTTAACGCAGACTAAAGTCTGCGGCTACAAAAAAAAGACCGCTTAAAAGCGGTCTTTTCATTTTAAAACTATTATTCAATATTCTATATTTCTTTTTCCACCGTAATTTTTGCATTCTCAATAATTACATCGTAAAAATATCCGGCTCCAAAATCTTTATCAACTGTAACAGTTCCTTCAATAACTACTGTTTCACCAACTTTAGCAGATTGATCTGAAGTTACGGTAATATCAATACTTTTCCCAAAACTAGTTCCATCTTGAATGTGCAGCCAGTTTCTATTCATTATTCCACCATTGTACTTTGTAACTTTTCCTTTTAATTTTACAGTTTTCCCTGCAAGTGAAGCTTTATCTTTGTTTACCATCTCAACAGTTAAACCATCGGCTAAAGGTGTAACTTTTATTTCTGCTGATGCTTCAACTTTTGGTTTTGTATGTCCTTCAGCTGAAGAAGCCATTCCTGGCATTGCTGAATTGTTACCCATCTTTCCATTACTTTGCGGTGATTTAGAAATATTATCTACAAAGAAAATACTCTCAAAAGTTTTATTGAGTGATTTACTCTCAAAATTTTTCATTTCCATTGAGCTTGCATAATAATAAACATCACCAACCTCAACAGGCATTTCTCTTACTGCAATCCAAACATCCTTACCAGTTTCAGTCCCTTTCATAAAAGTGTATCCACCACCGTTCATATGTTCAACTACTTCTATTTTCTGAGTTCCGTCTGGAATATTCATTTCTGTTTCCGGTTTTTCATTACTGCAGCCAATTATTGTATATAATAAAGTAAGACTGAGAATTAGCATCTTTTTCATAAACATCCTTTTTTGATTAGTTATTTATTAGTTACTGAAATTTATAAAATATTTTGATAAGTGTTAAAGTTAATTATGGATGCTCTACAATGATAAAGTAATATGTTTTAACACAAAATAGTTCCTATTGTTTAGAAACTTGAAGATAGCAAACTGAGAATATTAAATGATGAATTTGCATTATATGATTCTATTGCATCGTATTTATTAAAACAAATTTAATTTTATAGCTTAGAATTTCTAAACCTATCACACGGCATTTTCTTAACCATAATCTGAGAATTTGTCATGCCGGTTTCTCCTTTTGAATACCGGCATCTAGGAGTCTAGTTATATCTTTCGCCAGCTACTGTTATGAAAATAATTACATCTAAATTTCATTAATATCATTCTAGTTCATAGCAAACAATTAATAAAGTATACAAACAGATGCACAATTTGTATTTTTGATAAATTGAAATTTTCTTAATTTCCTTATAGAATATGATCTACCTCACAATTTCGACTTTTTTTTTACTTAATTTGTATCATTTAATTCTATAAGCTTAATAATATATACATATTGACAAGTTATTCAATTAAAGCTATATTCAAAATATTATCGACCTAATGAAAGTAACTGATTTTCTAAATCTATTGTAATAAAAAACTAAAACTACCCCTTTAGGTAGTTGATAACTTGAAATAAAGCTATTATCTTCTTATTAAGATAATGTGTCTGCTTTCTTAAATCATAGAGAATTTGTATTAAATTGTAAGGAAGAATATGAAAAAGTTTAACCTAACTTTATTACTTACATTATTTGCCATTTTAAGTACTAATGCTCAAGTAGATTTAGAAATAAATGACAATATGACCGTTGAAACTACTGGCGGATTATTTATAGAATTAAGCGGCAATTTAATAGAAAATGGTACAGGTTATTTAAAAGGGGTTGTTACTTCCGGAGATAGAGCTGGAGGAATAGCCTCATTTGCTGGATTAGAGCTAACAAGCGGCTCTGTTGATAAAATTACAAGAACTACCGGTTCTGCACTTTCTGTAGCTACTCCAAAAACCTCACTGCGCAGTTATGAACTTCTCAGTTCCGCTGCTATTTCTCCAAGTATTACATCAGAATTCATACCAAGTGGTAGTAATAACGAGAGCAATGGAATTACCGATATGTATCTTTTTACTAAAAATCGCGCTATATGGAAAGGATATTCAGATAACGGCTCGCTGCCAACATCAATAATGGCAGCAAATGTTGATATTCCTACCGGAACTTCAAATATTGCTATTTCTGAAGGATCCGGTGTTGGAGCAACAGTATTATTAGAAGGTCCATACAGTTCTGGAAGTGTAATGACAAACACGAATAATTCCAACATTCCACTACTTTCTCCTTATTCAGAATCTCCTAGAACAGCAGCCAGCATTCCTGCAACAGCGGTTGATTGGATTTTGGTTGAGTTAAGAACTGGAGCATCTGCGGCCACTTCAGTCGGTTATAGATCAGCTTTTATTGATATAAATGGTAATTTAATTAATGATAAAGGAACTGCAGGAATAGGTTTTCCATCTGTACCCGCAGATTACTACTTAGTTTTAAAACATAGAAATCACTTAGCAGTAATGAGTAATTTGACGCAAGCTTATAGTTGGTTTTCAGAATAGCAATTTTTATTCAATTTTCTATTCTTTTCGGACTATTTATAAATTGATGGATTGTGAGACCAATCATCTCATTAGTGTGATATTGAGCACAGAAAACAAAATTAATTGCCTTAAATTTGTACAATCAAAGGAGTCGATATGAATAAAATTTACTTTTTCCTAACAACGCTGCTAATCTCGTTTTCAGTTTTATTTGCACAGGGAAATAGGGAGACTATTAGTGAACAAACTACAAAGGCTAATATAGAAAAAGTATCCCCAAATACAATAGACGCGGCTACAAGTAATAGCAGCATTAACTCTACTGCAGCCGTTAATGTTGCAACTTATGATTTTACTGTTGCTGGAGCTGCATATGTTGATGTTTCAAAAGGGAATCCACCAATGATTGTTGTAGATAATGTGGGAGGGATAGATGTTTATGCAATGGCAGCTGGTGATGCGAATAGTGATGGCAATGTAACTACACTTGATTTAACGGTTTGGTTACCGGACAATAATACGGCAGCCTCTGGGTACTTGAATTCTGATATGAATATGGATGGAAACACAACTACTCTTGATTTAACAAAATGGTTGCCAAATAATAATATTGCAATGTCGACCCATGTGCCTAATTAGACAATATTAATACAGAGGACAATAAAATGAAAAAAAAACTTATACTTATCTTATTTTTTATATCAATAAATCTATTATTTGCTCAACCATTTGATGTTTCTCTTTCAGTTGTAACTAATGACGGAACTGATTTTGTAATTGACGTAATTGTTGATGGTTATGGTGGACAAACAATTAGTTCTGCAAATTTTGATATTGTATTTGACAATTCTAAACTAATATACAATGATTTTTCAAATTTTATTTTTACTGGCTCCACAGGGTATACCCTTCCATTTACAAATGTTTTACTTGCTAATCCTACAACAGTAAGGATTTCAGTATTTGGCTTATCAGTAAATCCTAGCAATGAAATTGTAGTAGATGATAATCCTGTTGCATGGGCGAGATTACATTTCCAACCCATCGATCCTAGTGCATCAACTAATTTATTTATTGCTCCTCCACCAAATGCATCCATTTCTCTCTTCGAGCCTATAGGGCAATATGTTGTTTCAGGACAACCAGTTCCTTTAATACTTAATAATATCAATGATCAACCACTTCCCGTAGAACTATCATCTTTCTCTGTAAATACAGTGGAGGGTGTAAAAGCGCAATTAAATTGGGAAACAGCCACTGAAGTTAACAACTATGGCTTTGAAATTGAAAGATCTATTGTTTCTGAAGAAGATGCTTTTGAAACAGAAAGCTACGATTGGGAAAAAGTTTCATTTGTAGAGGGACATGGAAATAGTAATTCAACTAAAATTTACTCCTTTACAGATAAAAACTTAGTTGGCGGCAGTAAATTTGTTTATCGCTTAAAACAAATAGATATTGATGGTACTTTTGAATATTCAGATGTAGTAGAAATTGAAGTTTTACCAACTAAATATGAATTATATCAAAATTATCCAAACCCGTTTAATCCATCTACAAAAATTAAATTCTCATTACCTGAAGACGCAAAAATTGCTATTAACATTTATAACATTTTGGGTGAGAAAGTTGCCTCAGTATTAAATGAAGAACTAAAAGCAGGCTTCCACCAGGTAGATTTTAACTCAAAAACTGCCGGATATGGAATTGCTAGCGGTGTTTATATTTACACAATTCAGACTAAGAATTTTTCTCAAGTTAAAAAAATGATTCTAATGAAATAATGATTTTTACTTAAATATTGTTTATTTTTATTTTTAGAAAATCAATATTAAAACATTTGGAATATTAGCTATGAGTTATGAAGAGAAGTTAAAAGTAGATATAATGATGGGAGATTTTAAGAGCGAGGATGAAGATGAATATGTTAAAATGCTAGAGTCAGATTCAAAAAAAAATCTTCTAATAAAAGTTAGTATGGGCGCTTTTTATATCCTTCTCCTAGTTGTATCACTATTTTTAGTATAATTCTTAAAATTCTAAAAGCCCATTAACTTGGGCTTTTTTACTAATCAAAGCTGAATAATTATTTTTTTTAATCACATATTTTTTGAACTAGACAGGCTTAATATTCTTAATAATTAATGAGATGAAAATGGCCAGGAAAATTTTTACAGAAGATTATTCCCAGAAAGTATTACTGAAGAAACTGTAGAATTATTATTTCAAAAAAAGAGAAAACTATTTCTTAACACCAGTTTAATTTTTGTATATGTTGTCTTATTAGTTGTTTCCCTATATGTTGTATAATTACACTGGATTATATTTCTCTCTTCATAAAATCAGATTCTATTTTTTCAATAACTGACAATTCTATTCAAATGTGACATTTTATTTAGAGGGTCAGCATAGAAGCATTAAAAAATATTTAAGAAACTCTACTTTCGATAATCTTTAGGGCAAATCAGATGAAGACAAAATTTACTTTTTGGGATTTACTATACTTATTTATAGGTTTATCAGTTTCAATTTTGGCACAACAGCCGTTACCTCTTAATTCTTCCCCACAATTTAATCTAGAAGAAACACTTAGACGAAAAATCGTTAGTAATAAACTAGTTTCTGATGTTAAGCAGGGAATGTTAAAAAATATTAACAGAATAAAAGAAAATGAATCCGGAGGAAAAGAAAAAGTTGGAGTTGTAATCTATTTTGATGAATACCCGACTGATACAGAAATTGGTGAATTAGAAGCTTTGGGACTTAGTTGTTACGTAAATACTTGGACTCCGCCATTAGCAAATCATCCATACGGATTTATTTTAGCTAAACTACCACCCTCAAAACTAGAACAAACATTAGCCAAACAGTATATTAAAAAAATGGATTCTAGTACGCATGAAGCATATCCGAACAATAACCAAGGGACAGTGGATATGATGGCAAATTCTGTCTGGTTTGAGGGATATGATGGAACTGGAGTTAAAGTTGCAGTTTTAGATTCAGGTATAGATGATTTTTATGAAGGGACAGATTTTCCACTCGGGTTTGAGAGAATGGATTATTCAAGTTACCCAGGGACTACACCTGATCCTGACGTTGCTAATACCGTGAGTGGTCATGGGACTCATGTTGTAGGCAGTATTTTAGGAAGAGGTGTATTATCTGACGGAAACACCGGTAATGGTGGTGGAGCTTACAAAGGAACTGCCCCTGGAGCAGATTTGGTATTTTTAAAAATTGGGAAAGATGCTACTGGTGGTGCAAGTCATGAAGCAATTATAGGAGCTATGGATGCAGCAGTTAATATTTATAATGCTGATATTTTATCAATGAGTTATAGTGGATGGTATACATACCACGATGGTAGTTCTGCGGTTGAACAAAAAGTTGATTGGGTTTACAGCATGGGTAAACCATTCTTTATTGCTGCAGGAAATGAAGGTGGAAGTGGAAGACATTATTCGGGTACTGCACCAGCTGGTGGTGAAACTGGGTTTATCCAAGTAAATGTATCAGGTGCACCTACGACTGGAACATATTATTTTTATTTTAATTTAGTTTGGGATGATGGAATTATTGGTCTAGGAAGCACCGATTTAGACTTACAATTTTATGATGCCTCGATGCTACCTATAACAACTCTATCGGATGGTGGACAGAATGAAAGTGTAAGTAAAGCAACTGAATCAGAGTATTTCTTTCATCCTATAATTCCAATTGCTGATGGAACATACTATATTAAGGTATTTAACAATTCTGGCAGTAGTGAAAATTTCCATATTTATGAAGCTTGGAATGGTGGTAAGGTTAGTTTTCAAAATCCAGATCCGTTCTATACAATTGGTCAACCTGCTTCCGCAGATAATGCGTGCGCTGTAGGAGCTCATACAACAAGATCTACATGGACAGATTACTCAGGCGGTTCTTGGTCTTTTGGGAATACGCAAGATGATATCGCACCTTTTTCTAGTCGAGGTCCTAGGGTGGATGAAATTATGAAGCCAGATATAACTGCCCCAGGTTCTATGATACTATCTTTGAGGGATACTGATGTGCTAACAACCGATGATGTATTTACTATAGATAATGATGGAAATCCAGGAGGTGACAAGAATTATTATGGTATGCAAGGTACGAGTATGGCATGTCCGTTAGCTGCAGGTGCAGCAGCATTATACTTACAATATTATCCCACTGCAAGTCCACAGGAAGTTTATGATGCATTACAAAATACTGCAACAGCAGATGCATTTACTGGTTCAGTTCCAAATTCTACCTTTGGTTCTGGGAAGTTAAATATTTATCAGGCTATATTTGATTCGCAAGTTGACCTTGAAGTTGTTGTTTATTTAGAAGGTGCATATATTGGTGGAACTCAACCAATGAGCACTTCTTTATCTCCTAATATTCCAACAACACAGCCTTTTAATGTAACTCCATGGTTATATGATGGAGTAGAAACACTCGATCCTGTTCCACCTAATTATACAGATTGGGTTTTAGTAGAGTTACGATCTGATAAATTTGCACCAAGTACATATAGAAAAGCGGCTTTAGTTAATTCATTTGGTGGTGTTTTTTCTTTCAATGGCACTCCACTTAAAATAACTGCGCCACCGGGAGATTATTGGATAGTAGTTCACCAAAGAAATCATTTATCCGTTATGAGTTCAACTGCAGTTACTTTGTCGAAGGTCACTCCTCCTACGCTACCAGTTGTAATAAGTTCAAATATTCAGACACAACCTGTATTAGTTGAAGAAAAATACATGGATGGACCTTTCTTAAGAAAATAAACCATCATATTCTTTATAATTATTAAAAGGGGATAACCAATATCCCCTTTTAAATTTCTATTTTGTTAATCCTATTAACCAAGCCAAATAATAATATCTTATTTTTTAAATACTGACTCTTTTGTACTATTGAGAATTTGTAACAGTTAAGAGATCAAAATGTCGATGTATGTTAGGAAAAAAGGTATGGTTATACAATTATTATTGTAGTCTATATGATCTTAATTATTGCCAATTTAGTTCTGTTTTTCTAATATTTATTACATTATTACTTATATTTGAATTTATTTTATTGTTCGATTGAAAAATAATTGACCTTGATTTTAAACTTCATATTCTGTTTTTTCAGGTAATTATTTCGATAGTTATGTAAGTAATTTTGCAAATAAGGTATTTATGGTTATCAAACATTTTAGAACATTATTTATTTTAGTTATAATTTCATTCACATCTCCCTTAGCTCAGACCGAGTTTGGTAAATACTCAGGTGAATTTCTTTCTCTTGGTGTTGGCGGTAGAGCTTTAGGAATGGGTGGAGCACATGTAGCTGTTGTTGAAGATGTAACTGCCGGTTATTGGAATCCTGCTGGTCTCGCTAGAATGAATTATCCTCAAATTTCACTAATGCATGAAGAACATTTTGGAAATCTCGTAAACTATAATTATGGTGCAGTCGCAATACCTTACGGATCTGATATGAGTTTTGGAATTAGTGCAATAAGACTTAGCATTGATGGAATACCTGATACCAGAGACGCATTAATTGATAGACAAACTGGCGAGCAAATTTCTGATCCAACAAATGTTAATTGGGGTTTAGATTATGCTAAAATTACAGAGTTTAGCAATACTGATTGGGCATTCTTTTTAACATTTGCTAAAAGACAATCGGATAATTTTTATTGGGGAGCAAACGTAAAATTTATTAGAAGAGACATCGCAGAATTCGGAGCAACTGGTATTGGGTTTGATGTTGGCGCAATGTACATGCCTTATGAAAACTTTTCTTTGGGCGCTAATTTAATGGATGTAACCACTACTCTACTGGCGTGGGATACGGGTAGAAATGAGCTTATCTCCCCTACAGCCAAAGTTGGAGCAGCATATATTTTAAATATTCTTGGTGGTAAATTTACTCCCGCTTTTGATTTTGATGTAAGATTTGAGAATCGTAGATCCTCAGCTAATTTTAATCTTGGTCCGGTTAGTTTTGATGCCCGATTTGGTATGGAATATAATTATCAGAACATTATTGCAATAAGAGGCGGATACAATGATGTAAAGCAATTCACAATTGGAGCTGGTGTAAAACTGCCCAAACTTAACATTGATTATACATTTGCCACATTTAATGAATCTGAAACTGAAAGCCTACCAGATACACATAGGATTTCACTAATTCTAACTTTAGAAGAACCAAAATTCTTAAGAAGTGGTGATTAAATTCCACTTTTCAACTTAATACGATAATGACTGTTAAAATAATATCAATTCTTATATCTCTGTTTTTAATCTCTGGTTGTTCTTCTTCAATAGAAATAGCGAAGAGTAATAACAAGTCCAATCATAAATCAATTACAACACATACGGCTTCAAGTAATTTAGGAATTACTATTCCTAGCGGATGGAGAGAAATAAAAGACAACCACGAACAACTATTTGATATTTGGTTAGTAAATGATCAAAACAATGCAGTAATATGTTTTATACCTATTTACTTAAGTGATGAATTAATTAAGAAACCTTTTGAAGAAAAACTTAATATTATTGAACAAATTGTTATAAATAATAAGAAAAGTAGCGGAGAAGATTTTCAGTTTGTCCAAGAAAAAAACGAAGTTACTAAATATCAGATGAAATCAATTAAATTTGAATTTGAGGATGATATTAAGAATTCAATATTATTTGGAAGTAAAAATAATTTCTATGAGTGTTTAGCCTATTTTAAGAATGATTATAATCCCACCCACACTGAAATTGAACGTCTAATAAAAATTCAAGAAAAAATTGTTGGAAATTCCTCATTTAAATAATTATCTTTTTATCCCTTCCCAAAAGAATTCTACATGATTTTTTAAGAGTGATTTTTGTTCCTTCTCGCTTTTCAGTCCATGAAGTAATTCAATTTGAAACAGAAATAAAGGACTAATAAATTCTTGGCTCAGTATTCCTACATCAAATTTTTTGATAAACTTATGGCTAATCATTTCTTTAAAAATAAAATCACATAAATTCCTAAAATCCTCTAAGTAGTTTTCAAGAGTATATTGTTCTTTAGAATTTTCAATATTTCTTATGCCAAGCAATATTTTAATGAACATTCGTTCTTGTTCGCTATTCCAAAATAATATCAGATTCTCACCTAACATTGTAAAGAATTTTTCGGGTTTAGATATATTGTTTATCAATTTATCTGTAAGAATAATTGGACCAAAATTCCTAGAACTGAAATTAGAGATGATCTGTTCGAATATTTCTTCTTTAGATTTGAAATGATTATAAATTGAACTTTCTCGTTTTCCAATCTCTTTAGCAATATCTCTGATAGAAGCTCCATGGTAAGAATTTTCAGCAAACAATTTTAGAGCAACTTCCAAAATATGAGTTTTTGTGTTTTTAATTTTATCCATATCTCCACCTAGTTTATGAACGTTTGTTAATATAACAAATCAAGGGCAAAAAATAAACGCTCATATTATTTAGATAAATTTATGACGGCTCGAGATGGGTATTTTAAATGGACTCCAACTTTGATAAAAATTGAAGACCATTACAAATCATACTAAGAAAGATCAGCAAGCAGAAGTTTTAATTTCTCAATTGAACTCTTCCAATCTGCTTTTTTTGTTTTTTCTTTTTCAACAACTTCCACCGGAGCATTATTAACAAATCTCTCGTTAGATAGTTTTTTCGTCACTCCCACTAATGCACCTTCTAATCTTTTAATTTCCTTGGTTAGTCTTTCCCTTTCAACTTCAAGATCAATAATTCCTTCAAGTGGAATAAAGATTTCACAACCTTTCAAAATTGTGGATGCCGATCCCTGTGGTTTTTCAACATCAGCTCCATAATTCAAATCTTCTACTCTCGCAATTGATTTTATATATTCTATCTGATCATCCTTTAACATTTCTGTTTTTAGTATTACTTTTAACTTTTTAGAAGGAGGAATATTCATTTCTCCTCGAATATTTCTTATTCCACTAATAACATCTTGCAGAAAACTCATCTTAGTTTCTGCTAATTTGTTGATTTTTGATTCATTAGCTTTGGGAAATTTACTAGTTGAAATACTTTTCCCATCGTCACGTTTTTTTGTGAGATTCCAAAGTTCCTCAGTAATAAATGGCATAAATGGGTGAACGATTTTTAACATATTTTCAAATTGAATAATCGCTCTGGTTAGTACTGCAGATTTTTTTTCTTCATCGGACGAAGAGTAAAGTCTGTTTTTTGCTAGTTCAACATACCAATCGCAGAAATCATTCCAAACGTATGAATAAATAATTTTAGTAGCACCATTAACTTCAAACTTATCAAATGCTAAATCTAGTTGATTTAATGAATCTTGAAATTTTGATTCAATCCACTCATCCACAAAATCTATATGCTTATCTTGTAAATTATCATTCAGCTCAATTTGTTCTGCATTCATGAGAAGGAATCTTCCAGCATTCCAAATTTTATTTGCAAAATTTCTTCCCAATTCAGTTTTTTCTGTACTAAATAGAACATCTTGTCCTAACGGAGCTATATAATTAATTGTAAATCTAAGGGCATCTGCACCATATTCTGCAATTACATCAAGTGGATCAGGAGAATTTCCAAGAGACTTACTCATTTTTTTCCCTTGAGTATCTCTTATTACACTTGTAAAATAAACGTCTCTAAATGGAATTTCGTTCTTAAAATGCATACCAGCCATTATCATTCGTGCTACCCAGAAGAAAATAATATCAGGAGCGGTCACTAACAAATCAGTTGGATAATAATATAATTGTTCCTCTTCTGAGGTAAATACATCTTGAGCCCACAACCAGCTTGAGGCCCAGGTATCCAAGACATCATTATCTTGAGTCCAATTACTAATATCCTCTGGGGCATTTTCACCGCAATAAATTTCTTTAGTTTCATTATGATACCAAACAGGTATTCTATGTCCCCACCATAATTGTCTGGAGATACACCAATCTCTAATATTACCTAGCCAATGTTCATAGGTCTTCACCCAATGATTGGGATGGAAATTTACTTTGTTTTCTTTTACAACATTTAATGCGGGTTTTGAAAGTTCTTCCATGTTTAGGAACCATTGCTCACTTAAATATGGTTCTATTGGAACTCCTCCTCTTTCGGAGAAACCTACATTATTATTGTAATCTTCTATCTTTTCTAAAAGTCCGAGTTTCTCAAATTCAGCTACGACTAGTTTTCTTACTTCGAACCTATCTTTATTCTGAAAAGCTTTTGGGACATTTTTGTTTGTTGTAGCGTCTGGATTAAAAATGTTTATCATTTCTAACGAGTGTCTCTTCCCCATATCGTAATCATTTACATCATGAGCAGGAGTTATTTTAACAGCACCAGTACCAAACTCCATATCAACATAATCGTCAGCAAAGATCGGTATTTCTCTCCCCACTATTGGGAGAAGAACGGTTTTGCCAATCAAATGTTTAAAACGATTATCATTTGGATTTACAGCAACACCGGTATCACCTAACATTGTTTCTGGTCGTGTGGTTGCAACTACTACAAATTCTTCAGAGTCTTTTACTGGATATTTAAAATACCAGAGATTACCTTGACTAGATTTGAAAATGACTTCTTCATCTGATATTGCTGATTTAGAAGCTGGGCACCAATTAACCATTCTGTATCCGCGGTATATTAAACCTTCTTTATAAAGTTTAACAAAAGCTTGGATAACCTTTTTGTAATAATGATCATCCATGGTGAATCTTTCACGACTCCAATCACAACTAACACCAAGTTTTCTTAACTGTTTAGTTATTATCCCACCGTACTTTTCCTTCCAAATGTGACAATGCTTCAGGAACTCTTCTCGTCCAATTTCGTCCTTATCAATTCCCTGCTCTTTCAAGAAATTTACAACTTTTGTTTCTGTAGCTATTGAAGCGTGATCAGTTCCCGGAACCCACAGAGCGTTAAATCCTTGCATGCGTTTATATCTAATATAAACATCCTGAATTGTATTGTTAAGAATATGTCCCATTGTAAGCATTCCTGTAATATTTGGAGGAGGTATTACAATAGTATACGGCTCTAAATCACTGTTAACTTCTGATCTAAAAAGTTTATTCTTCTCCCAATACTGGTACCACTTATCTTCTACTTCATTAGGATTATAGGCTTTTGGAATTTCACTCATAACAATTTTCATTTTAAGTTATAGATGCTAAAAATTAAGAGGCAAATATAATTATAATTGGATTAAGATATGATGATAGTTCGTAGTGAAAGAATTAATCATATGTTAGTCAATGATTTTGTCTCACATTAAGACTTCATGTACCTTCCTAATTGCTTAGTGTCACTAAATGAAACAATCTCTTATTTTATTACTAGATATTCTATAAACAAATTATAGCCGATGTCGATAATTAAAGTATAATCATTAAAAATCGGTGGAGAAATGGCAAGAGTACTATCAAATATTTCAGAAATTTCTCATATAAACTCAGAGCAAAACACAAAAATATTGAGCTTTACGGAAGAATTACAAAAAGTAAATAAGATTAAATACAATCTGAGTTTAGCTTATTTTGCTGGATTAGTAGTTTTAATGACTACATTATTTTTGTAAGTAAGCGATTAAATTTGGCTTGATAGAAGGAGTGTTACCAAAAGTGATACTGGTAATATAAATGAAATCATTGTAAGACTATATTTTTGATTCTTATTCAAATCTACAACCAGCTTATACCATATATAAAAAATAAATGCTTCTAAGAGACTTATACTCAAATAATAGTTTAAGTCAAACTGCAAAATATTATTCACAATAAATGTAAGTAACATAAATACAATCAAAGTAAGATCTGTTCCGGAAAAGAACAACTTCCTTGTCATCAAAGCTTTCCATCTAAATATCATTGTTACTGAGATTACAAACGATAATACATAGAAGCTCCAATCATGTATTCTCAATATTGTAATTATTGTTAATTCTTCATTAAAGATTGACGGTAAACTCAGTTTAGAAATTATAAAAAATATTGCAAAATTAAGAAATACATTCATCTGACTAATAGATCCAACTGTTTTAGATTGAAAAATAGCTAAACCAAGAAGTCCTGATACCATAACTAGCAAAAAGAATAATTCATGAACACTCAGAGAGGTTTTAAACGAGAATGAAACGATAGAGATTATTAACATTAAAACAGAAGAAATTATCAGCATAGTTTTAATGATAGGGAAAATATTTTTAATTGGGAAATCATGTAGCCGAAGTAAAGATGAGTTGATTGCTTTAGCAAAATTTATTTTTGCAAACAATGGATGCATAGCTACTAGTAGGAAACTAAAAAGAAAAAATAGAACTGTGGCCTCAAATCTATAATCAACCAAATAAAGCAAAGCAAGAAAAATAAATGCTAACGAAAATAATTCAATAATAAAAACTGTAGCCTCATGACTTACTATACTTTTTTTCAAAATATGGTGTTGATGACTTGTGTCACCAGAAAATGGATCCTTTTTTTTAATTATCCTTACAATGAATACTTTAACAGTGTCTACCAAGGGCACTGCCAATAAAATTAGTGGAAAAGTTAAATCTAATACCGACTCATGATAATTGATTGATGTTAATGACGCTGTAAGGATTAGAAAAAAACCCAAAATCAGTGAACCCGTATCACCTAAGAAAACACTAGCGGGAAAAGCATTAAAGCGAAGAAACCCTAGTGTACTGCCCAATAAACTTACATTAAGCAAAATCAGAAACGTATCATTCTTTCTTATCGCTAAAGCAAGGAGAACACTAAATATCAAGATTGAAAATCCAGTTGCAAGCCCATCCAATCCATCAAGGAAATTAATAGAATTTATTGTACCGACAATAAAAACTAACAGTATTAAGTAATCAAACGGACTTCCAAAATAATATCCAAATAATTTAATATCAGAATAGTATTGTTCTAAAAAAAGGATTAGGACTACTGCAGAAATATTTTGGATAATAAATTTGATAAAGTTATTGAGCCCCAATACGTCATCAATAATACCTGAAAAAATTAGTATTGTAGCGGAAATAATTAATAATTTTATTGAATTAAAATCTTCCGTAAACGCATTCAACATTACCAATACAATAAGAAAAATTATTAAACCACCCATTCTGGGCATAACTTCTGTGTGTATCTTTCTACCACCTGGGTAATCAACAATTTTAGTTTTCTTAAGGAATGCTATTAAATAGGGTGTAAGAAAAATTGTTGCAATAAGACTTGTAAAAAAAACAAGAAGATAAGTCATTTAATAAGTTCGTTCCCCTTATTATTTTTTTGCTTATACTTAATTTGTAAAACTTCAGTTAATTGCAATTATCCACAATTTAAACTTCTGTATCATTAAGCACAACATTAAAATCGGAAACTCCATATTCATTCAAGATTGACTCAGCATTAATAATTTCTGTAAGTTTCGTTTTATTGGCTCGAACAACCAAAAGTACTTCATCAATATTTTTTGCAAGATCAGCAGTTTCTCTTAATGAGGATAGAGAACTCGAATCATAGACAATGTAATCGTAATTGCTTTCAACTTGGGTCATAAAATTCTTCATTCTTTCGGAAGTAATAATAACTGCTGGATTTTGAGGAAATTCTATACAGGTTATTAAGTCGAGATTTTTATTATGAGTACTTCTTACAATTTCATCGAGTTCTTTTTTTCTAAATAAATAATGTGCTAGAGAAGGAGTAGATTTTATTTTAAAATATTTATTCAACTGCGGTTTTATCAAATCAACATCAACAAGCAGCACCTTATTCCCATTATTAGCAAGTGCAATGGCAACATTTGAAGCAATTAAACTTTTTCCTTCATCATCATGACCACTAGTAATTAAAACAGCTTTAAGAGATCTTTCTAGACTACCATACTTTAAAAAAGTCTCAATATATTCAAATGATTTTAAAATTTTCGAATCTAATTGCTTCTCGTTATTCATATTAAGTGAATCAAATAGCAATGGCGATCCACTCGGGAAAGAAGGAATTTGAGAAATAATTTTATACCCAGATTCTTCTAAATCTTCGGTTGATTTAACTATATCTATTTTTAAGGAGTCCGGTGATCCTGCGGCTATTATCATTCCGGCCAATAAACCAATTAACGCACCCCAAAAGATATTCAGTGTAATATTAGGACTAAAGTAATTTTTGGGAATTTCAGCATTTCTTAATGATTCAACTTCAGCGAAAAATTCGTTTTCTCTCTCCTTTAATAGCAGTATTTTGGCTTTTATCTTTATAGCTAGTGCACTATTAAACTTCTTAGCTCTTGCCTGTCTGGCAATATCAATTATACGAAAAGGTATTTGATTAAACTTTTCGTCTAATACTGTTAGAGTATTAAATATTGTAGACTTAGTAAGATCAATTGCATTAACCTTAATTTGATTTTCAAATACGGCTTTGGAAAGGTCTTTAAGAAATTTGAGATTATTTAGTTCCCTATTCTTTGTCAAATTATCAATTAATTTTTCTAATTGTGTATTAAAACGATTTTTTACAACAGTAATTGTTTTTAAATCATAGTTTTCTGTCCAAGGATATGTGATTGGAAAATTTCCTAACTTTTGTGTAACACTGGAAAGATTATTTTGAGTTTCCAATCTCTCTAATTGTACTTTAACCTCATTTAAGAAACTATCATTATGCATTAATATGTTTGCGCTTACTGCAGGGTACCTATCTTCAAGAACTTTTTGTAAGCCTTCTAATTGAGAAGAGAACAAATAACTTTCTAACTCTATACTTTCTAATTCAGACTCAAATTCCGATATTTCAGTTATAATTTGTTCATGTTGCAAATTAAGTGAAGAAATTTGAGTACTTTGTTGGTTTGCTAATACTCTTTTGATATCTTCTTGTAATGACTTCTCTCTCTCAGTAATAGACCGAAGTATTGAGATATAGCAAGATCTGTTTCCTAGCAAACATGTTTCAGAAAATGCTTCAGTGAGCGCATTAATAATTTCTGCTGATTTATTAGCTTCATCACTCACAATACTAATATCTATTGCCGTTCCAGCTTCATCCGTAAATATTTCCTGATAGTCAACTATATCATTAACGCTAACCGACATTCCCTTTTTTGCTAAATTTTCGACTGTATATTTAAGCAAATCGGCTGATTTTAATAACTTGAATTCATTATCAAGACTTCCATTATTAGTTAGAAAGGAGCTATTAACGGAATTATATTTGAAATAAATTTTGCCTGTTGCCCTATATAGTTTTGGAAGCAAAAAAGAAATAACTATTGCAAGTATGATCCCAATAAATAGCAATCCAAATACTATTTTCTTCTTTTCAATTACTAAATCAAATCGTTTTTTAAGTTTGAGACTTAATGGGAGTTGTAATTTTGTTTTCGTATTAACCATATCATTTTTTTATCCCTAAAATTTTAAAAAAATTAGAGAATATTTATCCTTAAAATACAAATGTGACGAGAAATTAACAATAAACTTAATTAGTAGACTATTAATAATATAATTGTGAGCCAACTCAAAAATACACATAATAATTCGATTATTAATTGAATATTTGTACCTAGAAACTAGTAACCAATGGAAACAACTTTAAATAAATCACATCTTGACCAATCTGATCCAAGTTTTGAGATCAATGAAGAAATAGAGCGACTAAAAATCAAATCTATTAAATTAGAAGAAAAATTAGTCCTTAAAAACTTGGCGTTAAATTCTTCGGCATATAGCACCATCATTACGGATAATAAAGGTAAAATTATTTGGGTCAATAATGCCTTTTCCAAAATAACTGGATACTCATTTGAAGAAACCATTAATAAAAATCCAAGAATATTAAAATCTGGTAAACACAGTAAAAAATTCTACACTGATCTTTGGAATACTATAGCTAATGGAGAAATATGGAAAGGTGAAATTATAAATAGAAAGAAAGATGGTACCATTTACTATGAAAAAGTATCAATCTTCCCTGTTTTAGATATAAGCAATAAAATAACGAATTATATCTCTACGAAAGAAGACATAACTGAACAAAAAAAAGTAGACAATGCGCTCAACGAATCGTATATAAAGTATGAAGAATTGGCATATATTTTTAATCAAAGTCCTGCAATTGGATTTTTATGGTCTGAAAATGAAGAAAGAACTGTTGAATTTGTAACTGATAACATAAAACAATGGGGATATACTCCCGAGGAATTCTATTCCCAAAAATTAGCTTTTTCTGACATAATATATGAAGATGACAAATTGCATGTAATGAACGAACTATCAATAAAAATTGAAGCAGGAAAAGAAAGATTAAAACAGCATTATAGGGTGATTACAAAGGCTGGGGAAATACGCTGGATTGATTCTCATCTATATGCTCGTCTGGGTGAAAATAATTCCGTTACTCATCTGCAAGGTGTTGTTCTTGATGTTACCGAAAAGAAAAAAGCTGAAGATGAATCAAAGTATCAGCTTGAGCAATTGATGCAGGCAGATAAAATGATTGCCTTAGGAACATTAGTTTCAGGCGTTGCACATGAAATCAACAACCCGAATAATTTTGTTATGTTGAATATCCCCTTAATTGAGAAAGTATGGTTTAATATTTTGCCTCTTTTACAAAATCATTATGAAGAAAATGGTGATTTTAGTGTAGGTGAACGCTTAATGTTCAGCAAAATAAAAGATGCAATGCCTCTCCTTCTAGGAGGAATAAATGAAGGATCACAGCGCATAAAAAATATTGTAGAAGACCTAAAAAGTTTTGCACGTAAGGATTCATTGGGTTTTAATCAAGATGTAGACCTAAACAAAGTTGTTCAAACATCCATTAACCTAACGGCAAATTTAGTTTCAAAATCTACAGATAAATTTAAAGTAAATTATTCCAACAAGCCTGCTCTAGTTAAGGGAAACAAACAAAAACTAGAACAAGTTCTTATAAACTTAATAGAGAATAGTTGTCAGGCCTTAACTGATAGAAAACAATTAGTAAAAATAGAAATACAAAAAAATTGTAAAAATATTTTTGTAAAAGTCTCTGATGAGGGACAAGGAATGAAGTCTGCACTTTTGAGAAAAATTACTGATCCTTTTTTTACTACAAAAAGAAATAATGGTGGTACTGGACTAGGGCTTTCTATTACATCAAAAATTATCATGCAACATAAAGGAAGTTTAGAATTTGAGTCAGAGCCTGGAAGAGGAACCACAGCAATTATAAAACTACCTATTCAGAATGGTTAAAGAATTATGAATGAATTGAAACATCCAAAATATCCTATTTTATTGGTTGATGATGAAATAAATCTTCTCAACTCTTTCGAACTCACTTTGTTTGATAATGGACTTGATAATTCAATACTTTGCAGCGACAGTAGAAATGTTATGAACATTCTCAAAGAAAATCATATTTCACTAATTCTCTTAGATCTTTCTATGCCATACATTAGAGGCGAAGAATTGTTACAGGAAATCGTACCTAATTATCCAGAAGTGCCAGTTATTGTTGTAACGGGAGATACTGAACTTGAAACAGCTGTAAAGTCTATGAAATTAGGAGCGTTTGATTATATTGTAAAACCTGTTGAAAACAACCGCCTTGTTAATGTAATTAATAAAGCTTTGGAAATACAAAGACTAAAAGATGAAAATTTATCGCTTAAATCAATTTTGATATCAGATAAGTTAGATAATCCTGACGCATTTAACGAAATTGTTACACAAAATCCAAAAATGAAATCAATATTCCAGTATATGGAAGCAATTGCAAACACGTCTGAACCAATATTGATTACTGGGGAAACTGGGGTTGGGAAAGAATTAATTGCAAGAGCAATCCATAAATTAAGTAATAGGAAAGGGCATCTTGTAACTACAAATATAGCGGGTCTTGATGATCAAATGTTCTCAGACACTTTGTTTGGTCATAAAAAAGGTTCATTTACAAATGCCATACAAGATCGACAAGGACAACTAGAAAGAGCATTAGGAGGGACAATATTCTTAGATGAAATAGGTGATTTAGGAATCCAATCACAAGTAAAACTGCTTAGACTTCTCCAAGAAAAGGAATTCTATGCTTTAGGTTCTGATGTGCCAAGATATACAGATGCCCTAATAGTCTTAGCTACAAATAAGAATCTTGAGGAAATGGTAAATGAAGGAACATTTAGAAAGGATTTATATTATCGTTTAAATGTACATAATATAACACCAATTCCACTTAGAGAAAGATTGGATGATTTACCATATCTGGTTGACTACTTTTTAAAGAAAGCATCAGAAAATTTTGGCAAGAATAAACCCACAGTTCCAAATGAATTGATAACGCTCTTATCAACCTATAAATTTCCAGGAAATATTAGAGAATTGCAATCAATGGTATTTGACGCAGTAGGCACACATAAATCAAAGATAATGTCATTAAATGTTTTTAAGAAACATATTATTCCTAATTTACACATCCATTCTATTAATACCGAAAAAATTGGTTCTGATAAAATTGTTTTTGGAGACGAATTACCTTCTCTAAAGGAAATTCAAACCACTCTAGTAAATGAAGCACTAAAAAGAACAAATAATAATCAAAGTTTAGCAGCACAGTTATTGGGAGTGACAAGACAAGCCCTTAACCGAAGAATTGTTCAAAGCAAGAAAGCTTCTTGAAAAAATCTAATTGTTGTCTCATAATAAGAATGTTTTTTCACTAATTGACTTATTAAATCATTATTTTTATTGCTTAGAAAAACAAATTCCATTATATATAGTTAATGATTTAAATCTTCTAAAGGCTTTTACATGAGAAAAAGCATTATTTTGCTTATACTTTTCGTCTTTTCTACAGCAAGTTTCGCCCAATTTTCACAATTTAAGACAAATCCATATTCAAATACAATTGTCATAAGTTTAGCTAGTGGAATATCTCAGAGTGAAACAGATATATCCAATTCTAATTTGGGTATAACTGGTTTAGCAAAAGCAGAATACTTTTTTTCATCAAATTCAAAGATATTCTTCGGACTTAAACTTGAGACTGGATATTCAAATTTATCAGGAGATCAGTCAAACGAATCAATATTAGAAAGTTTTGATACAGATGTAATTTCGTTCGGTCCATCTGTAACACTTAATTATCAATTATCTGAACTACTATTTCCTTACATCGCCTTAGGCACACAAAATTTATGGTATTATGATTTTACATCCATGAATATTGTTGGTGAAATTGGTTTACGTTTTTTAATTTCTAATTATTTTGCAGTTAATGGGAATGTAGCATTCAATTTCTTAAATGAGGATAACCTTGATCGACTACAAATAAACGGCTCAAGCAATGATTTCTATTCAACTTTTTCAATTGGAATTTCCTATGCTCTTGACCTTACAGTTACTGATGATTTTGATGGAGATGGGATAGTAAACATTGAGGATGGTTGCCCTGAACAAACCGAAGACTTTGACGGATTCGAAGACAATGATGGTTGTCCAGAATTTGATAACGATAAAGATGGAATAGTTGACATAAATGATGAATGTGTAAATGAAGCTGAAGATTTTGATGGCTTTAATGATGAGGATGGTTGCCCTGATCCCGATAATGATGAAGACGGAATACTCGACTCTCAAGATGGCTGCCCTGATTTAAGAGAAGATTTTGATAGTTTTGAAGATAATGATGGTTGTCCTGAACTTGATAATGATGAAGACGGAATAGTTGATGAAAATGATAAGTGTCCTAACGAACCTGAGACATTTAATAGATTTGAAGATTACGATGGCTGCCCGGATGAATTACCAATAACTGAAATAATTGAAGAGCCAGTTCCAATTATTGAGAAAACAGAAAGTAATCCCACATATGAAAAGAAAATTAGATCCTCTATACCCAACGAATTTTTATTTGAAGGGGATGAATTATTCATTTCAAATACAGCAAAAATTAAATCTTCTTCCTCAAATAATTTGGACGTAATAGCTGAACAAATGAAGAGCAATCCAAGTTTCAAGTGGCGAATCGAAGATCACTTGGATAATTCCGGTTTACCAGGTGAGCTCAAAGCCCTATCAACATCCAGAGCTAAATCAATAATGAACTACCTTGTTGCAAAAGGTGTTTCCCAAAAATCATTTGAAGTAGTTGGTTTGGCTAATCAATTTCCACTAGCTCCTAATTCCACAATTTACGGTAGACTTAAAAATCGCCGAGTTGTAATAAAGAGAATCCGATAAACATATTATTATTACAGTTGATATAAATACGAAAACTCAATAACTGCAAGTTGCTTGCAATTAGATAAATTTTTGATATCTTTATATATGGAAAAATTTTTAGATGCAATTAAAGAATCTGGAGCTAAATTAACACATCCTCGTAAAGCTGTACTTGAAAAATTATATTCAGCTCCAAAACCATTGACTCTAAAAGAGATTCATAATAAGTGTAAAAAAGTTGATTTTGCAAGTGTATATAGATCAATAAAACTTTTTCATGAGATTAGTATAGTTGAGGAAATTACATTTGCAGATAAAAAAATTAGATATGAATTAGTTTCTAATCTACATCATCATCATATTATCTGTTCTGAATGCGGTGAAATAAAAGAATTACCTGTTTGTATTGTTTCTGAAATTAAAAAATTAACTGAATATATTATTACTAAACATACTTTTGAATTTATGGGTTTGTGTCCAAAATGCCAAAATTGATAAAAATAATTTTAATTCCTGTTTGTTTGTTGTTATTATCATGTAGCAATAATGAAGGGCAACATGATGAAATTAATATCTCTGTTTCAATTGAACCATTTGCAGATTTTACTAAACAAATTGTTGGTAATAGAGCAAACGTAAATACGCTAATCCCACCAGGAATAAATGTCCACTCTTTTGAGCTGAAACCTCAAGAAATAAAACAAGTATTAGAATCTGATATTTATTTTAGAGTAGGAAAAATATTTAATCTAGAAAACTTATTTCTCGACAAAGTCGAAACTAGTATTGGCAATGTTATTGACTGCAGTTTCGAATCTGAACTGATTAATAACAATCCACATTACTGGCTTTCTCCGAGTAATGTAAAAATTATCACAAAAAATATTTTGGATGCTCTAGTAAAATATTATCCTCAGCATAAGAATTTTTTTACAAATAATAGAACCAGTTTTATTCATAAAATTGATTCAATCGATTCAATTATCTCTAACCAACTTGAGGACAAGAAAGAAAAAATCATCTTGGTTTATCACCCGGCATGGACATATTTAGCAGACTATTTTGGTCTAAAAGAAATTTCAATTGAACGAGATGGTAAATCTCCTAAAGCTCAAGATTTACTAGAAATTATTGATTTTGCTAAGACCATGGGTGTAAGCTGCATTTTCTTTGATCCTCATTTTGATGAAAGCTCAGTTGTGACTATAGCAGAATCTCTCAATTTAGAGATCGATTCTATTGATCCATTACCAGCTAATTATTTATCAAACCTTGCTGACATTGGCGAAAAACTAAATAAGTACTTAAAATGAAATTAGCTATAGAATTAAAGAAGGTGACTGCCGGTTATAAATCTGGACACCCGATAATATCTGACATTAATCTTGCAGTTGAGGAAAGGGAATTTCTTGGAATCATTGGGCCAAACGGTGGTGGAAAAACAACTCTATTGAAAGTAATACTTGGCTTGTTAGAACCATCTCAAGGGAATGTGATTATTGGTGGCAAACCAGCAAATAATCGAGTTTATAAGATTGGCTATGTGCCCCAATATTCTAACTTTGATAATACATACCCAATTTCAGTAAAAGATGTCGTTTCAATGGGATTAAATTCAGAAAAATTATTTTCATTCAAACCTAGTAAATCTGATCACCAAGTGGTTGAAAATACTTTAGAGAAAGTAAATCTCCTAAATAAGATGGATGTTCAAATTGGTCATTTATCAGGTGGTGAACAGCAACGAATACTTATAGCTAGAGCATTAGCTACCGATCCTAAAATATTAGTATTGGATGAGCCGACTGCCAGTGTTGATAATCAAACTGGTCAGAGTATTTATGAACTGTTAGCAGAATTGAATAAAGAAAAAACAATTGTACTTGTTTCACATGATGTAGGTGCAATTTCGCGCTCTGTAAAAAAAATAGCATGCATGAATAAAAGTTTAGTTTACCATAATACTAAAGAAGTTACCAAAGAGATGTTGGAAGAAACCTATCAGTGTCCGATTGATTTAATAGCACATGGTGTTCCACATAGAGTTTTAGATCATCATCATTAATATATATTAAGAATATGTTTGAAATTTTAGAATACGATTTTATGATAAACGCATTACTGGCAAGTGTTTTAGCTAGTATTGCTTGTGGAATTATTGGAACATATATTGTCATTAAACGATTAGTATTTCTAAGTGGGGGAATTGCTCACTCTGCTTATGGCGGAATTGGCTTGGGCTACCTTCTTTCCTTTAACCCTATTTGGGGTGCGGTTGGATCTTCAGTATTAGGTGCAATCTTTGTTTCAAAGATGAGACAGAATAAATCTGAGAATGAAGATACACTAATCGGAATTATCTGGGCTTTTGGAATGGCTCTTGGAGTATTATTTATCGGACTTTCTCCTGGGTATGCTCCCGACTTAATGAGCTATTTATTTGGTAATATCTTAACAGTTTCAAAAACAGAGATATTATTGATGGCGACGGCTGATTTGGTTATAATATTCACTGTATCCATTTTTTATAAAAAATTTCAATCAATTACATTTGATGAAGAATATGCAAAGACTACTGGCCTGAATGTAGATCTTTATTATTTAATTCTTTTTATCTTGATAGCAGTTACAATCGTACTATTGATAAAGCTCGTTGGGATAATCTTAGTGGTTGCTCTATTAACAATCCCAGCTGCAATTAGTAAGTTTTTTGCAAAAACCTTACAAAGAATGATGATCTATTCTATATCCTTCGGTCTTCTATTCACTTTGGTTGGTTTATTGTTCTCCTATTACTTAAATTTGCCTTCAGGTTCGGCAATAATAGTCCTATCTGTTTTTGGCTATTTTATTGCATACGGTATTAAATCAATTTTTAATAACTAAACATAAAACTCATGATTACTTGGGACATTAACCCGGAGATATTCAGCTTAGGCCCAATATCAGTTCGCTGGTATGGATTATTATTTGCAGCTTCTTTTTTGGTTGGCTTTCAGATAATGACCAAAATATTTGACAAGGAAAATAAAAGTCAAAATGATCTTAATGATTTATTGTGGTACATGATTATTGGGACTATAGTTGGTGCTCGTTTAGGCCATTGTCTATTTTATAATCCAGAATATTATTTGAGTCATCCACTAGAAATACTTAAAACTTGGAAAGGTGGATTGGCAAGCCATGGTGCAGCCATTGGAATTACTTCAGCCATATATCTATATTCGAAAAAGAAAGTAGGACAATCGTTTCTTTGGACAATGGACAGAGTAGTAATAACTGTAGCTTTAGCCGGTTTTTTTATAAGAACAGGTAATCTTATGAATTCAGAAATCATTGGCAAAGTAACTGACGTTCCATGGGCTTTTAAATTTGTTAACGCGTATGTTAAGGATCCAATGGTTCCGAGGCATCCAGCTCAACTATACGAAGCATTATCTTACCTAGGAATTTTTGTTATTCTATTTCTAATTTATCAGAAATCTTACAAAAAAATTAAAGAAGGATTGCTGTTCGGGTTGTTTTTAGTTCTTATCTTTTCAGCAAGGTTTATAATTGAATTCTTTAAAGAAAATCAATCTTCTTTTGAACAAGGTATGACACTAAATATGGGACAAACATTAAGTATCCCTCTAATAATATGGGGATTATATTTATTGTTTAATAAAAAAAATGTCCCTCTTAAAACATAGTTCTTCTTTTATTTTGGAGATTTAGATGTTCATTAAATATAGATCATTTTTCATGTTGGTTTTATTATTTTCGGTCATTTTAATTATAGGTTGTGGAAATAATTTACCTCAATACAATTCTACTGCTGATTCATTAAGATTTTCAGGTGAACAACATTTAAGAAACATTAAACAGCTCACTTTTGGTGGCAACAATGCTGAGGCATATTGGAGTTTTGATGGGAAGCAATTGGTTTTTCAGAGTGACTGGGTTGAAATTAATTCGCAAGGATGTGACCAAATCTTTATTATGAACGCTGATGGTTCAAAACTCTCCAATGCCAATCAATACCAATTAGTTTCAACTGGAAAAGGAAGAACCACTTGTTCTTATTTCTTAAATGGCAACCAAAAAATTGTTTATGCTTCAACTCATGAGACCGATGAGAATTGTCCTGAAACCCAAATGTTTGTTGATGGTAAATACGTATGGCCAATTTATGACAGCTACAACATTTACAGTGCAAATAAAGATGGTTCAGATCAAAAAGTACTCATTAATAGTGATAGCTACGACGCTGAAGCTACTATTTCTCCAAATGGGAAGCACATGATATTTACCTCCACTAGAAGTGGAGATTTAGAGTTATTTAGATATGATTTCGAGACTGAAGATTTACTTCAATTAACTGATGAATTGGGTTATGATGGTGGTGCGTTCTTCTCAAATGACTCTAAGAAAATTGTTTGGCGTGCGAGTAGGCCTGTTGGTGAAGCTGCAGCACAATACAAAGAATTATTAACTCAAGGTTTAGTTGAACCAACGGCACTTAATATTTTCATTGCAGATATTGATGGTAAAAATGTAAAACAAGTTACCGATCTTCCTGGAGCAAATTGGGCCCCTTTCTTCCATCCATCTGATAAGAAGATTGTTTTTTGTTCTAATCATCATTCACAAATGGAAGGTGGACGCCTCTTTGATGTTTTTATGGTTGATCTAGATGGAGAAAATATTGAACAAATTACATATAGTGGAACATTTGATGCATTCCCAATGTTTTCACCTGACGGAAAGCAAATAGCATTTTCATCAAATAGACAAATTGATGGAAATCCAACAAGAGCAACTAATGTGTTTGTGGCGGATTGGATTGAAAATCCTCAGAAAGTTGACATTGATTTTACGACATTAATCAATAATTAATTCTTAATAATGACCAGTATGACAATTTCAGAATTTGAAAATAAGTGGTTTCAAAAAATTAAGGACGGTTTGTTAAAATCTTTCCCTGATGATTTTATTGAAAATCAAAAATTCGATTTTCTAACTTTACCTGGCAAACCATTGCTGAAAGGAAGTGAGTTATTTGGAACCCATGAAATAATTGGTACGGATGGGATCCCCTTCTTAAGAACAGAAAATCTCGACAAAATTAAATATGTTCTCTATGCAAATAGAGGAAATCCTTCAAAAATTAAAATCCTAACTAACTCTGAAGATTTATCGAGCTCGGTAAAAAAATATGAAAAACACCTTGATGAACTATTGAAACAATTAGGACAAGATTTTAATAATAATTTCCCAGAATCAGATAAGTTCACATCCGTTTCAAGTAAAATTTTTCAATTACATAACCTACAAAGACATTGAGCCGGACCAATATTGATAGCATTAAGTGAAAATATATCTGAATATATTGAGAATATATTCGGTAAAGAATTTTTACAAAATTATGGGAAATTTGTCGAAAGTAAATACCCAACAACTTTACGGATTTCCGAAGAAAAAGAGAACCAATCCTCACTTATTGAGAGTTTGAAAAAACAAGGAATTGAGCTTGAGAAAATTGAGAATGTTCCACATGCATATTCAGTAAAATGCGGTGAAGATATTGTCGGGAAAACAGTTGAGTTTCTGTTAGGAAAATATTACATACAAAGTTTATCTTCTATGATCCCACCTTTTGTATTAAGCCCAACAAAGGAGGATACAGTATTAGATCTTTGTGCTGCTCCTGGTTCAAAATCAACACAATTAGCAGAGCTCATGGAATACAAAGGAACCCTTTACTCAAATGAGCCGAGCTTAAATAGAATAAAGGCTTTAGTCCATAACCTTGACAAGATGAATGCAGTTAACATTAATGTTATCAAAGAAAAAGGTGAATTATTAAGCAAACGCTTTCCTCAATATTTTGACAAAATTCTAGTTGATGCACCATGCAGCGCATTAGGTGTAGTACAGAAAAAACAAGAAGTTAGTAATTGGTGGAATTCTAAATCTGTCGACAATATTTCTTCTCTCCAACTGAAACTTTTGATAAGTGCCATAAAAATGGCTAAAATTGGTGGAGAAATTGTCTATTCAACATGTACGTTAACAGTTGAAGAAAATGAGTTAATCATCAATAAGGTAATAAAAAAGTATCCAGTTGAGTTAGTTAAATTTAGTTTAGAACTTCCTCATATTAATGGATTCGTCAAAATTGATGATTATGAATTTGATAATTCCCTGAGTCTGACTAAAAGAATTATCCCATGGGAAATAAAATCGGAAGGATTTTTTGTTGCGAAACTTAAAAAAACTGCTTTAACGGAGAAGACGGACCATCCTTATAGAACAACTCAAACAAAAAAAGCAATCGTTAGATCAAACGATAAGAAAATAAAGAAATACATAGAAGATATATCTATTCATTTTGGCATAGATAAAAGTGTATTTACAAAGTATAAATATCTCATTAATAAAACTGATATCAATTTTACAAATGAAAATTCCATTGATTACGATCCAAATTTTTTCTTAAGAATTGGAACTAAATTCGGGATTATTGATAAAACTGATTCATGCAAAATAAATAGCCACGCTGCGCAAATTTTAGGTAAATTTGCAACTAAAAATATATTTGAATTAAAGAATGATAATGAATTAAAAACATACTTCTCTGGTGGTGTAATTTATCGCTCAAAAGAGGAAAAAGGTCAAAAAATTATTAAGTATAGAAATCTTTTCTTAGGTACAGGAGTGGCTATAAAAAATCAACTTAAAAGCCAATTTCCAAGATCCAAGCGTACTGGCTCAATTAATATTTAGTAACTATTTTATTAACATAAAAATTATAAGTGATTTTCTTCATCTTGTATGCATTATTTTTATTATTTTATCAGGCAAATTATTTATTTCCATTATAGAAGAAATAAAAAATTATTGTATTGATTTACAATTGTGTAATTAAAATTAATTTATTGAACTTTTAATGGATTCATAACCGGAGAGTAGATGAATTTTTCAGATGACTTTTTTGACGCCGATTCGAATTCGTTTATTGATGATGAGAAGCTTAAGCATAAAGTTCAAAAATGTAAAGAATACGTTTCGAATGGACAAACAATTACCTTTCTTGGAAATATAGAAGATACTATACAGCTTTGCCTCGAATATGATTTTACAGAAGATGGAATATTTTTAACTGAAGCAGCGTTAGAAATTTCTCCCTATAGTTCAGAGCTCTGGCATTCAAAAGGAATTTTCTACAATAACATGTTTGAATTTGAAAAAGCATATCTCTGTTTTGATAAAGCACTTTCTATGAACCCGAGCGATGTTGAGGCAATGATGAATAAATCTATTGCCGAAGATAATTTGGGTATGTGGGATGAAGCCATTTCAACACTTGAAAATGCAATCTCAATTGAACCTAACAATGAAGAAATCTCTTTTAATCTTGGAATTTTCTATGAAAGAAAAGATTACTATGAAAAAGCAATAGAACACTTTGTTAAAACTGTTTCTCTTGATAAGGATTATGGAGATGCATGGTATGAACTTGGATTCTGCTATGAAAGTAATAATCAATTAGAAGAAGCCTTAATAGCTTATGAAAACTTTTTGAACATAGAACCTTATAGTGCTAGTGGTTGGTACAATTTTGGGATTGTCCAACTCAGAATGAAGGCCTATGAAAAAGCCATAAATAGTTTTGAGTTGGCTACTGCAGTAAATGAAGATTTTGCTAATGCTTGGTATAATTGTGGTATAGCTTACTCTAAAATCAATAGATATATTGATTCAAGGCAATCCTTCTTAAAAGCTTATAAAATAGATCCTTTTGATGATGCAATTCCATTAAATATAGCTCAATCATTTGAAGCTACAGGCGATTATGATTCATCAATAAGTTACTTTAACGAAACAATCAAAATAAGCAAAAGTAATATTGATGCATATATTGGTTTAGGTAATTGTTATGCAAGAAGAAATAATCGTGAGCAGATGTTAGAAAATTTCTCAATGATTATCAAATATAATTTACTTAGTAATTTGTCAGAATATACTGCTAAGAATTTAATTGAACTACTAAATGATAATTACGCTGAAATTGAAACATATTTGAACTCCTCTCAAACTAATGAACAGTTATTCAATCTTGCAGACTCATACTTTGAAGTGGGCCAATGGGATAAGGCCTTTGTTACTTACAAAAAAACCCTTGAGAGCAATTCGGAAAAATCAAATTCTTACTATGGAATGTCACTTTGTCTTTTCATGTTAGGTGAAAATGAGAAAGCACTTCAACATTTGCTTAAGTCCTTTGAGTTGAATACTGCAACTGAAGTTAGCTTTCTGGATGAATTTCCTAATTTAGAGTCAACTCATCTATATGTAAATTTAACGGATACAATTTAGAGAACAATGAAAATCTTAGAAAACATTGATCATGACACAAAAATTGTGGGGATAATTGGTCATCCAATCAAGCACTCATTTTCTCCCCAAATGCATAATTTCACTTTCCAACTCCAAGGATTAAACTATATTTATCTTCCCTTTGATGTACCAACTACCAACCTAGCAGATTCTCTAAAATCAATGGGCGTATTAGGAATCAGAGGATTAAATGTTACTATCCCCCATAAGGAAAAAATAATTCAGTTTATGGATCATGTATCTGAAGAAGCATCTTCTGTAGGAGCTGTAAATACAGTTGTTAATGAGGGGAACCAATTATTTGGTTATAATACAGATGTTAATGGTATTGTTGAATCGCTAAATCCATATAAGGATGAATTAGCAAAATGCACTGTTTCTGTTATTGGTGCTGGAGGTGCTGCAAGGGCAGTTATCTATGCACTCATTAGACATTTCAAAGTTGAGGCGATCAATATAATAAACAGAACTGAAGAAAGGTCAGAATCAATTAAAGATTACTTCAAAGATAAGATGCATTTTGAGAAAATAAAAACATCTGAACTGATGGCAAAGGAAAATTTAGAGCTTTATCAATCTTCAAAATTAATTATAAATACTTCCTCGATAGGTATGTTCCCAAATGTAGATGATTCTCCAACAGAATTGAAAGGGTCCTTTAATTCTTCTCAGATAGTTTTTGATTTAATTTACAATCCATTACAAACTAAGTTTATAGAGCTTGCAAAAATGCAAGGTGCCACAGTAATAAATGGATTAAAAATGTTTGTTGTTCAAGGTGCAAGATCTTTTGAACTTTGGACTGGCGAAACCATGGATATTGATTTAATTTATCAAGAGTTATCGAAGTCGCTTAAATAAAGTCATCTACAGTTTTTTTTATTCTTATCATCGCTTCTCTTAATTCCATTTTAGATTTTGCATAAGAAAGTCTTATATAACCTTCCATTCCGAAAACATTTCCAGGGACAGTTGCAACGTGGCCTTCATTCAATAATCTAAAGCAAAAATCTTTTGAATTATTTATAAGTTTTGATTTCTCGATTATACTCTTAACATTTACAAAAAAATAAAACGCCCCATGTGGTTCGATAAAGCTTAGTGACTCTATTTCTGATAACTCATTATGTACTAAGTCTCTTCTTTCTTCAAATATCTTGCATTGTTCTTCAACAACTTCCTGCGATCCCGTAAGAGCTGCAAGTGAAGCATATTGAGAAATTGAACATGCACCAGAAGTACTATGGCTTTGCAACTTATTCATTCCGGCAACAATATTCTTTGTTGAAAGAGCATATCCAATTCTCCATCCTGTCATTGCATATGCTTTTGAGACTCCATTAATAATAATTAAATTTTCTTTATACTTTTCGCCTAAAGAAGCAACGCTCGTAAAAACTGTTGAATCATATATTAATTTTTCATAAATCTCATCAGAAATGATCATTAAATTATTTTCAACAGCAGTTTTAACAACACTTAATAATTCCTCCTTTGTAAATACTGCACCAGTAGGATTACTAGGATTACAAAGAATTACAGCTCTTGTTCTCGGACTAATATTTGAGATTAACTCCTCTGATGTAAGTTTATAAGAGTTTTCTATTTTTGTTTCTACAAAAACAGGAATACCTCCAGCAAGTTTTACCATATGAGGATATGAAACGTAATAAGGCAAAGGGATAAGAACTTCATCACCCTCTTTTATAATTGCTTGTAATGTATTGTATACTGCTTGTTTTGCACCATTAGAAACTATTATTTCTTCTGCAGAATAGTGTGCTCCATATTCATTAAAGAACTTCTCGGAAATTGCGGTTCTTAATTCCTTAATTCCAGTATTTAACGTGTATTTCGTCTTATTTAAATGAATTGCGTCTACGGCTGCTTGTTTAATATGATCCGGAGTGGGTAAATCGGGCTCTCCAACACAAAGATTAAGTACGTCAATTCCTGCACTTTGCATTTCGATAGTTTTTGCAGCAACTTCCATTGTACCAGAAACTGATATGTTGTCAATTTTTGGAGAGAGCATAATCATTCCATTTAATATGAATCAAAAGTTAAATATACAATTTCCAAAAATATTCGAAAAGAAAAATGAGAAGATCATTTTTAAATTTTATTATTATAACTAACTTTTATACTTATTTGAAAACCTCAATATTTTTGGTTTCACAATTTTTTCAAAATCAGTATATAGCATTCTAATAAGTTCAGTATGATTCCCCGCATTAAAGGCAATTTCTTCATCTTCCACCAAACTAGCAGCAACATAAGTTTCTAGGTTAAACAGATTGCCCATAGGCGGCATAGCTCCAACCTCACAACCCGGGCATTTGTCTTTAAATTCCTGCTCATTAGCTAGTCTAATATTAGTATATCCCAATGACTCTTTCAACAAATCGAAATCAACTTTGTAACTTGCAGGAAGAACAGCAAAAACAAGTTTACCGTCAACTTTTAATACAACGGTCTTTGCTATTCTTTTTCCATGAATATGAGCAGACGCGGCTATTTCTTGAGCTGTAAAGGATCTGGAATGCTTAATTGATACGTACTTAACATTATTTTGGTCTAAAAATTCTTTAATGATTTTGGATGGCATTTTGACCTCCTTTTAGTTTATTTAAAAATGGAGAATCAGACATTTTGAGAAGTAACTTTGAGATTACTCATATACAGGGTGTTAAGTCACAATAATAAAATAAACTTAATAGTTGTCAAATTCAATACAATTAATTGAATGGTCGTATTACCTAAAGTTTTTTTGAAGTTCAGAGAATTTTATATAATTTGACTTCGTTATTTAAACATTAATTTGGTAATAAATGAGTTTGTTTATTGGTATAGATGGTGGTGGATCAAAGACAAAATGTGTTCTATGTAATGATTCTTTCAAGGTTATTTTTGAGACTCAATCGGGCCCATCAAACTTTCTAACAATTGGCACCGAAACAGTATCAGAAACCATACTAAGTCTTTTAGCTGATTGCTGTAGTTCTCAAAACATTTCAATTTCTCAATTAAAGGGAATAGTTCTAGGAACGACTGGTGCCGGACGTGAGAACGATGCACGAAACCTAGAAAAAGCTGTTAATTCAAAAGCATTATCAAAAAACCTCATATTAAATTCTTTTAAGGTTGTCAGCGATGCTCGCATTGCATTGGAAGGAGCGTTTTCTAGTCAACCTGGAAGTATATTAATTGCTGGAACCGGTTCTATTATGTTTGGTAAGGATAAAGATGACAATATCCATAGAGTTGGTGGTTTTGGAAGACTAATAGGAGATGAAGGGAGTGGATTAACTCTCGGAAGAAAGGGATTAAACGTTCTTTCAAAATATTTTGATGAACGAGGTAAGAAGACTCTTCTAAAAGAAAAAATTGAAAAACAATTTGGGATTGTTGATCAGAGTCAATTAATTTCAAAAGTTTATAATAATGAGCTCAAAATACAACATGTTGCTCCTTTAGTTTTGGAAGCTGCTGCTGAAGGCGATGAATTATGCATAAATATTTTAGATGAAGAAACCAACGAGCTTTTATTACATATTGTAGCTATGACTAAAAAGTTAAAAGAAGAAAGTATGAAGTTAGTTTTTATAGGTGGAACAATAACGAACGAAAACAGCTATTCTAAGATGTTGAAAGAAAAAATTAAACTTTTCTTACCTCAAATAATTATTCAACAGCCAGACTACCCACCTGAAATTGGTGCAGTAATTATGGCAAAACAGAATCTATAAATTATGAGTAAATCAAAACGAAATCCGTGGGCATGGGTACCATCACTCTATTTTGCCGAAGGCATTCCATACGTAATTGTGATGGTTGTCTCTGTAATAATGTATAAAAGACTTGGAATATCTAATACAGACATTGCGCTGTATACAAGTTGGCTTTATCTGCCTTGGGTTATTAAACCATTGTGGTCGCCAGTTGTTGATCTTTTAAGGACTAAAAGGTTTTGGATTATAACTATGCAGCTCTTAATTGGAGCCGGATTGGCTGGAGTAGCTTTTACCATTCCAGTTCCAAATTTCTTTCAATACACGTTGGCTTTTTTCTGGTTATTAGCCTTTAGCTCCGCAACCCATGATATTGCCGCAGATGGTTTTTATATGCTTGGGCTATCAAAACACCAACAAGCTTTTTTTGTTGGAATCAGAAGTACGTTTTATCGTTTTGCTATGATTACTGGACAAGGCCTATTGATAATGGTTGCTGGTTATCTAGAAAGTTCAACAGGATTGGGACAAATCGAGTTTGATGTTAAATCAGTAAATACAACCGTTGTTCAGCAATTACTTCATGAACAGGATATTCAAGAACAAGATGGTGAATTAAAATTACTATACTACCCGCAAGACTTGAAAATTTCTACAATTAAAATATCCAATTTAGAATTAGATTCTATTAAGAATTATGTTGATACTGAAAATATATTAAATGGTTACACACAAAAAATCAGAAAGGTTAAACAAAGTACAAAAAATGAATTAGATCAATCCTGGTGGAATGAAGTTATTGTTAAAAATATAGAAGCATTTATTGTGAATAATTTTGGACAAGAGAAAGATCTAATAAAATCTCTCGATATTCAAACCGGTAATGTTGGGATTGTACAAATTTATTTATCACGTAGACCAACTGAGGATGAAGAAATAATAGTAAACCTAAATCAAAGTTCTGGAGATAAAAGCATAAAACTTGTAAAAGGCACACGTTTTGTTTTCAACAAAAGTAATTGGAATAAACCCGCTTTTGCTCTTTTCCAAATTGATCCTAAGCTAAAATCAGAATCAACAGCAAGCTTTGAAGCTATTTCTGGTAATATTCCACTTGCCTGGTCAATAACCTTTGCAATACTAACAATACTATTTATTGTATTTTTTGTTTATCATAAATTTAATCTTCCGTATCCCAAGTCTGATTTTAGTACTAAAACGGAAGATTCTAATGTTTTCGCTGAATTCTTCAAAACTTTTGCACTTTTCTTTAAAAAGAAAAATATAGGGATCATCATTGCGTTCTTACTCGTTTATAGATTGGGAGAGTCGCAGTTAGTAAAACTTGCTTCTCCGTTTTTATTAGACGGTAGAGAAGTCGGTGGTCTTTCTCTTACAACCGGAGAAGTCGGATTTATCTATGGAACCGTTGGAATTTTAGCTTTGGTTGTTGGTGGATTATTAGGTGGATTTCTAGCTTCAAAACATGGTTTGAAGCATTGGTTATGGTGGATGTTAATTGCAATAAATTTGCCTAATGCAGTTTATATTTATTTATCATATGCTCTCCCGGAATCGTTTATTACCATATTATCATGCGTTGCTATTGAACAATTTGGTTATGGATTTGGATTTACTGCATATATGCTCTATATGATTTATGTTTCCGATGGCGAACACAAGACTGCACACTTTGCTATTACAACAGCATTCATGGCTTTAGGAATGATGATTCCAGGAATGATAAGTGGGTGGCTGCAAGAATTGATTGGATATCAGCATTTCTTTGTTTGGGTAATTATAGCAACTATACCGGCATTCATTATAACTAAATTTGTACCACTTGATCCAGAGTTTGGAAAAGAAAAAGGAGAGGTAGAATAGAATGAAGTATTCACGATTAAATTTACTAAAACTATTATTCATTTCGATTTTAATTTATTCGTGTTCTTGTAAAATAGATAAACCTACACTCTTTTCTGAAGTTGATCAAATAATGGAATCAGCTGTTTCCGATTCCGTATTCCCAGGAGCAGTATTGCTATTTGGAATGGATAATCATATTCTATATAATAAAGCTTTTGGTAATTTTACATATGACAAAAATTCAAGCAAGACGAGTACTAACTCTATTTTTGATTTAGCTTCAGTTTCAAAGGTTGTGGCCACTACTTCAGCTGCTATGATCTTAGTCGAGCAAAAGAAACTAAATCTAGATGACCATGTAGTGAAATATCTTCCTGAATTTAATAATAATGGTAAAGATCAAATTACAATTAGAAATTTATTAGTCCATAATTCAGGATTAGAATCATTCAAAAAATACTATGATGATTTTTCCTCTGCCGATCACGTGATAAATGATATAATGACTTCAAAATTGAACAGCCCTCCGGGAGAAAAGTTTGTCTACAGTGATTTAGGGATGATAACTCTCCAAAAAGTAATTGAAAAAACCAGTGAACAACCACTAGATGATTTCTTGAAAGACAATTTATTTGATCGGCTAGGAATGAACAAAACAATGTATAATCCGTCAAAAGAACTAAAAAATAGATGTGTCCCTACTGAATTGGACAATTACTGGAGGAATAGACTGCTACAAGGTGAAGTTCATGATGAAAGAGCGCATATGTTGAATGGTGTTGCTGGCCATGCTGGACTTTTTTCGACCTCCAATGATTTATCAAAGTTTGTAATGATGTTAATGAATGATGGAGAGTTTAATGATCAACAAATTATAGATCCAATAATAATTGAAGAATGGACAACAAAACAATCTGAACAAAGTGACAGAGCTCTTGGCTGGGACACAAAATCAATGGAAGGCTATTCATCAGCCGGTACTAAATTTTCTAAGAGATCATTTGGTCACACTGGTTATACAGGAACATCAATTTGGGTTGACAAAGAAACCAAATTATTTGTCATATTATTAAGCAATAGAGTACACCCAACAAGAGCAAATAGAAAAATAACCCAGTTGAGACCTAAACTACATGACACAATATTTAATAGTGTTTTTGCAAAATGAATAATACATTTTAATGGCCACCAATAAAGTAATTGAGATAACCAATCTAACGAAGCAATTTAAAAAATTAGTTGCAGTAGACAATCTTAGTCTCAATGTTTATAAAGGTGATGTGTTTGGTTTTCTTGGCCCAAATGGAGCTGGGAAAAGTACAACTATTAGAATGCTACTTACATTAATTACTCCTACTTCAGGCAGTATTAAAATTTTTAATAAAGACCAAAAGCTACATAGGAAAGAAATCCTTTCTAAAGTTGGAGCCATAGTAGAAAAACCAGATTTCTATATGTATTTGACCGCTTACAAGAATATTGAAATATTATCCAAAACATCTGGGATGAATGTCTCTAAGAAAGACATTATGGAGATCCTAGAGCTTGTTGGATTATCTGACAGATATAATAGCAAGGTCAAAACATTTTCCCATGGAATGAAACAAAGATTAGGGCTTGCTCAAGCTTTAATTCATGATCCAGATTTAATTATTTTGGATGAACCAACAACTGGGCTTGATCCACAAGGAATTAAAGAAATTAGAGATCTAATAATGTATTTGAGCAAAGAAAAAGGGAAAACTATTTTTCTTTCATCACATATATTAAGGGAAATTGAACTAATTGCAAATCGTATGATAATTATTAATAAGGGAAATACTGTTATTGAAGGGACTGTTGATGATTTACTTAATATGGATAAATTAAAAGTAAAGTTTGAAATTAATAATTCTGAGAAAGCCCTAAATATTCTTAAGCAATCAAAATGGAAAGGAAAGTACTTATCTAAGGAAAATAATTATCTTATTTTCGGAATGGATAAGAGTGAAATTCATGAGCTGACAAAATTCTTTATTAACAATGATATAGAATTAAGTGCAGTAATACCAATGCGATCTTTAGAAGATTATTTCCTAAATATTACTGAAGAGAGTCCACTATGATTACTCTCATTTTTATTGAGCTTCAAAAAATATTTAAGAAATGGAGAACCTATATAGGCTTTATTGCAATTGGGATATTAGTTCCTTTGGCTCAATGGGCACTTTATGCAGAGGGATTACAAGGATATCAAAACATGATTACGCGTCGACTTGGTGATGCATTTATTACCGGAGGAAGTGTTTTGAACGGATATTTGTTAGCCTATATTGTTTTGCAGGGATTGTATATTCACTTTCCCTTTTTAATTGTTTTGGTTGGTGGAGATTTATTTTCAAGCGAAGCAACTGCCGGAACTTATAGAATACTGTTGACCCGTCCAATATCAAGATTTCAAATTGTAACATCAAAATTTATTGCCGGACTAATTTATACAGGTTCACTTATACTTTGGTTAATGCTATTAAGTTTTGGGGTAAGTGTTTTATTATTTGGAAATGGCGCACTCATGGTTTTTATTGAGAAAATATATATATTCTCTTCCAGTGATGTTTTATGGCGTTTCCTTTCCGCATATAGCTACGCATTTATTAGTTTAAGTACAGTTTTTACACTAGCTTTTTTACTTTCCTCATTAGTTGAAAATGCGATCGGCCCAATAATAACAACAATGGCAGTAATAATAATTTTTACAATATTATCTTTTCTCCCATTTGAAGTGTTGGATAAATTCAGACCCTATTTTTTTACAACTTATTTAGATGAATGGAAATTGTTTTTTACCGATCCTATTGAATTGTTGAGTATTTTTAATTCAGCATTAATTCTTATTGGGCATATTGTAGTATTATACATTATTACACTAATTGTTTTTCTTAAAAAAGATATATTATCATAGAGATAAGAATGTTTTATTTTTTAATTATACTATTTACTGCCTTCACTTTACAAGCACAGCAACAAAATCCTGATGAAATTTTGAACAATTTGAAACAAAAACTTGAATCTTTTCAAGATTACGAAGTTGATCTAAGCATAAAAGTGGATATGGAATTTTTAAGAATTCCAAATGTTGTAGCTAAGATTTATTTTAAACAACCTGATAAGATGAAAATGGAATCAGACGATTTTGCAGTTTTACCAAAAGAGGGAATAAATTTTTCACCCGCGCAAATACTCAAAAATAAATACTCAGCAATTTACATTAAATCAGATACATTGAATAAATCAAATGTAGATGTAGTAAAATTAATTCCTTTAGAAGATTCTGTTGGTATTGTCTTAACAACATTATGGATTGACTCTCAAAAAAAAATAATAAGAAAGATTGAGACTACGACTAAGAACCGTGGGACATTTCAAATAAAGCTTTTTTATGATTTAATGGAAGAGTATGGTCTCCCTGCAAAAATGCAATTCTCTTTTTCTACAGATAATGTTGAAATACCTGAAACTTCAACAATGGATGCGGGTGTGGTTAAAAAACCTTTGAGTAAAATTAGTAAGAATCTGACTGGGAATATAGAAGTTACATATACAAATTATAAAATCAATCAAGGTTTAGAAGACAGTTTTTTTGAAAAGAAAGAATAACAGTAATTTAGACAATGAATTATTTGTAAAATAAGTACAAAAATTTTTCTTTTTTATCGTATTATTACTAAGCAAAATTATTGGAATTAATTAAAGTAAAAGGTAATCATGAAAATTCACGAGTATCAAGCAAAAGAAATTTTACGCAAGTATAATGTTCCCGTTCCATCAGGTCAAGTTGTTTTCTCACCAGAAGATGCTGTAAAAGCAGCAAAAGAAATTGTAGGTAAAATTAAGGTTGTTAAAGCACAAATACATGCTGGTGGTAGAGGTAAAGGTGGAGGTGTTAAAATCGCCAAAAACATTCCTGAAGTTAGAAAATATGCTAAAGAGATTTTAGGAATGAATCTAATTACTCATCAAACTGGGCCTGAAGGAAAAATTGTTAAGAGACTTTTGATTGAGCAAGGTGTAAATATTGACAAAGAAATGTATGTTGGGATTACTCTAGATAGAGCACAATCCAAGAATGTCGTAATGGTTTCTACAGAAGGCGGTGTTGAGATTGAAAAAGTTGCTGCTGAAACTCCTGACAAAATTCTTAAAGAAGCTATTGATCCAGCTGTAGGCATGCAAGCTTATCAAGCAAGAAAATTAGCTTTTGGATTAGGATTGGAAGGTCTTCAATTCAAAAATGCAGTAAAATTTTTAATGTCCTTATATAAAGCTTTTGATGCTACAGATGCTTCTATTGCGGAAATAAATCCTTTAGTAGTAACAAAAGAAGGTGACGTAATAGCGCTCGACGCAAAAATGAATTTTGATGACAATGCACTTTATCGACACAAAGATATTTTAGAATACAGAGATTTTGAAGAAGAGGAGCCCCTTGAAATTGAAGCTTCAAAGTATGATTTGAATTATATTAAGCTTGACGGTAATGTTGGCTGTATGGTTAATGGAGCCGGACTTGCAATGGGAACAATGGATATAATTAAACTTGCCGGTGGCGAACCAGCAAACTTTTTGGATGTTGGCGGTGGTGCAAATAAAGAAACTGTTGCAAATGGATTCAAAATTATTTTGAGTGACCCGAATGTTAAAGCAATATTGATTAATATTTTTGGAGGTATTGTAAGGTGCGATAGAGTTGCTCAAGGCGTAATAAATGCTGTAAAGGAAATTAAAGTTGAAATTCCAATAGTTATCAGACTTGAAGGAACCAATGCTAAAGAAGCTGGTGAATTACTTAAGAAATCAAAAATGAATTTTGAAGTTGCTACAACATTAGAAGATGCCGCAAATAAGGTGACTGCTGTTCTTAAGAAATAGTTCTTCTGCTAAATATGACTTAATGAGACTGCAGCCTTAAGGCTGCGGTTTTTTTTTGTAAATTAAATAGAAAACTTATTACAGATTATTTTATTGGAATTTTAAATGAAAAAGTTGAGCCAATCCCTTTTTTGCTTTTAACATAAACTCTACCATTGTGTTCTTCTACAATTTTTTTAGCAATCCACAGACCCAAGCCTGAACTTGTCTCATCACCAGTGGGTTTTGTACTAAGTTTACTTCCCTTTTCGAATGCATTTGTGACTTCATCTTCAGTTAGCCCATATCCATTATCTGTCACTTCAACCGTTACATAATTATTTTCAGCTTTAGTTATAACATCAATTTTACAATTCTTTGGACAAAACTTTATTGCATTATCAACAAAATTATCAAGTACTTCCTTAATTTTATCCTCATCAAATTCTCCTTCTAAATCTGTGTCCGGTTGATATAATCTGAGCTCAATATTTTTAGTATTTGCCTTTACCATATTAACTTTAACTATGCTTTCAACAGTATTTTTTATATTGTATTTAGCTTTTTTAAGATGAAATGGGGTATGCTCTTCGGAAATAACTTGAGTGAATTCATCGGCAAGTTTAACTAGTCGAGATGATGTTTCAATTAGCCCAGAAAAAACTTCATGCTGTTCCTGAGCTGATAAATCATAGGATTCAAGAAGATCCACAAAGTTCTTTATCGTTGATGCAGGATTTTTTATGTCATGTGCAACCATGGCTAATGTTTCGTCTTTTTCAACTCTTAATTCATTTAGTCGATTTTTACTTTTTTCTAATTGTGCTTTTTGCTCTTCAAGACTAGCAATCACTTCTTTCATTTGAGAAATTTTAAATCTTAATTTTTTATTTTTTTCTTCCAAAAATTTTATTTCATCATTTAGTTCTTTGTTTTCTTTTTTTAGTCGAGCCAATTTATTTAATTTTCCACTCTGATGAGCTTCAATTTCTGAATTTTTGGAAGAGGAATTACTTGCAAATGAGTTGTTTTTGAAAAAACCATAAATAACAACAAGAAATACAATAAAAATTAAAGAAAGACTTAGGATACCAATTAATGAATCCATTAAATACTCATCCTGTTTTAAATTATTCTAATTGTATCATCGTACGTACTCTTTAATTGTTAATACATTATATACCTTTAATTACCCTAATCATTTAAGAAAATGATACAGCGCACACAAGAAACACTAAAATTTGATAAGAATGAAAAAAGATTTGCTTTTTTTGAATTTATCCCTTAATTTTGCAGTCAAAACTTGAATCCTCACTTATAAAATAAGGCATACTATGTTAGATGCTATAGATATTAAGATTCTAGATACTCTTCAAAAAGAAGGAAGAACCAAGAGAAATGCTATTGCTGAAAGCGTTGGACTTTCTTTACCCTCACTAAGTGAAAGATTAAAAAAGCTTGAAGAACGAGGGGTTATAGAAGGATATTACGCGAAAGTTAACCGTAAACCTTTTGGATATGATTTAATGGCATTTATTACTGTTTTTATGAAATCTTCAAAAAAGTTTGAGGAGTTGGGTGAACATGTCAGTGAAACCCAAGAAATTCTAGAATGCCATGCTGTTTTGGGAGAGGGTTCTCACATTTTGAAGGTTCTTATAAAAGACACGGAGGAATTAGAAAAATTGCTTGCAAATATCCAATCTTGGCCCGGAGTAATAAGAACAGTAACAAGTTTTGTTTTATCAACAATAAAAGAAACAACAAATATAAAATTATAATTAGGAGAGAAAATGGCAAAATCAAAATTAGAATATATTTGGTTGGATGGGCACTTACCAACCCAGCAAATGAGAAGTAAAACAAAAACTGTCGATGACTTTAGTGGAAAAGCTGAAGATGCACCCCTCTGGTCGTTTGATGGATCATCTACAAATCAGGCTGAAGGTGGGTCATCTGACTTACTATTACAACCTGTTAGAATTTTTATTGATCCAGCAAGAGAAGATGCCTATTTGGTTATTGCTGAAGTATTAAATCCGGATAAAACTCCCCATGAAACAAACGGTAGAGCTACAATACAAGATGATGATAATGATTTTTGGTTCGGATTTGAACAGGAGTATGTTTTATGGGATTTGGATCACCATACTCCTTATGGATTTCCAGCACCAGGATATTACCCTCCGCCGCAAGGTCCGTTTTATTGTTCTGTAGGTGCCGAGTACAATATTGGTAGAGAATTGGTTGAAGAACATTTAGATATTTGTTTAGCAGCAGGAATTAATGTAGAAGGTGTAAATGCTGAGGTTATGAAAGGTCAGTGGGAATATCAAATTTTTGCTAAAGGTGCAAAAGAAGCAGGTGACCAACTTTGGGCTGCTAGATATTTATTAGAACGAATTGGTGAAGCTCATAATATTAGGATCAATCTTGATCCAAAACCTGTTGAGGGAGATTGGAACGGTTCCGGTATGCATGCAAATTTTTCTGATACAACTTTAAGAACTTGTGGTGATAAAGCAACATACGAAAAAATCTGCGAAGCATTTGGTACAAGAGAAGCAATTCAAAGACATATTGAAGTATATGGTGAAGATAATCATTTAAGACTAACTGGAAAGCATGAGACACAATCTATAGACGAATTTAGTTATGGTGTTTCAGATAGAGGGGCATCGATTAGAATACCTATTGGAGCTGTAGAATCCGGTTATAAGGGTTGGTTAGAAGATAGAAGACCAGCTTCAAATGCAGATCCATATAAAGTTGCTGCTTCAATTATAGATACTGTAAAAGGAGTTAATATATAATAGTGTAAATATAAATTAGAAACCCAAATTTTCATTGGGTTTCTAATTTATATCATTCAACTAGTGCTTTACGTAGTTTAACCTTAGATTTAACCCTTTTTCTAATTTTCATATTTAATAATTCCACACCAATTGAAAAAGCCATAGCAAAGTAAATATATCCCTTTGGAATATGCATTTCAAAACCTTCACCAATCAAAGATACACCAACTAAGATGAGAAAACTAAGAGCCAACATTTTAATTGTTGGGTGAGTATCCACAAAATCGCCAAGTGTCTTGGCAGAAATCATCATCACACCAACTGCAATAATAATTGCCAGAATCATGACTTCTATTTCTTTTGCTAAACCTACAGCTGTAATCACAGAATCCAGAGAAAATACAATATCCAGTATAGATATTTGTATTAGTACACTCACAAAACTAACTTTAACTTTTGTTTGATGAGAGTCTTCTTCTCCTTCCAAACTGTTGTGTATTTCATGAGTACTCTTTGCTAGAAGAAACAAGCCACCAAAAACCATAATTAAGTCTCTGCCTGAAATTTCTATTGAGAACATCTCAAATAGCGGAGCTGTTAATCCCATTACCCATGTCAATGATAATAATAATAAAATTCTTGTGATCATTGCCAAAGCAAGCCCAATTGTACGCCCTTTGTTTCTTTTTTCAGGAGGTAATCTACCTGCGAGAATTGAAATGAAAATAATATTATCTATCCCTAGAACTATCTCAAGTGAAGTTAATGTAATAAGGGCTATCCAAGCTTCAGGATTTGCTATCCATTCAAACATAAGTCAACCTATTTTTAATATGATACAAACTTTAATTCTTAACATACAAAATTTGATAAGAGTTTTTGATAATAAAATAATTTGATTTTTGATTTTCAACAAAAAATTATAGATTAGATAATCATTAACATTTTTAGAGAAAGGAAAGTATATGAATACCTTAAATAGACTATTAATTTTTATTGTACTAAACCTAACCTTAGTTGCTCAAAATGAAGCCCAAGAAATGTCCCCCGAACAAAAAGCTTGGCAAGAATACATGACCCCGAGTAGTATGCACAAAATGTTAGCCAATCATACCGGTAATTGGAAAGTGAAAATTACATCTTGGATGACACCAGATTCTGAGCCAATGATCTCTGAGGGATCTTCAGTTAATAAAATGATCATGGGCGGAAGGTATCTCCAATCAAAGCATTCTGGAACAGCTTGGGAAATGCCAATGGAAGGAATGAGTCTTGAGGGATATGATAATGCTACTAAAGAGTTTACAAGTATTTGGATTGATAACCTTGGAACTGGAACTTCAGTCGCCAAAGGGAAATATGATGAAGTAGCAAAAACAATCAATTACATTGGCTCAATGATTGACCCAATTACTAAGAATGAGAAAAAATTTAGAGAAACTATTACATTTAATGACGAAAACTCACACATTCTTAAAATGTATTCTGATTTTAACAATAAAGAATTTCAATCTATGGAAATTGTGTTTCGAAGAGTCATTGAGTAGTACTTTCAAAAAATTAAGGGGAGACAAGCCTTCCCTTAATTATATTAAATAGGGCAAATTATTAGTATTTTTACTGCTCTAATATTATAATTTTTCCTTAAATAGAAAATTAAATGAATATAATTATAGCAGGTGCTGGTGAAGTAGGGTATCATCTAGCAAAACAATTGTCAAATGAAAATCATGATATAACTGTCATAGATCTCGACAACAGCAGTCTTGAAAGAGTGAATTCAGTAATGGATGTTTTAACTATAACTGGTTCCTCAACTTCCTTAAAAATTTTATCTAAAGCAAATTGTGAAAAAACAGATTTAGTAGTTGCAGTAACATCATCCGAATCAGTAAACGTAAATACATGTATTATAGCAAAAAAACTTGGGGCAAAAAAAACTGTTGCAAGAGTTGAAAATGCTGAGTATGCCTCAGGGGAAAATAAGGCATTATTCAGAACTATTGGGATAGATCATCTAATTTACCCTGAAGAATTGGCAGCATTTGAACTTGTGAAATTAATTCAGAGAGCCGCAGCTACTGATATAATTGAATTTGAAGATGGAAAACTTTCGCTAATCGGACTCAAATTAGATAAAAACCTACCTGTTGTTAGAAAAACTATTCAGGAAATTGCCCAATCAGTTGAGCAAGTAACATTTAGAGTTGTTGCAATTCATAGAGGGATAAGGACAATTGTCCCAACTGGTAGTGATATCTTACTCCCAAATGATCAAATTTTTGTAATTACTACTCGGGAAGGAATTGAGGAAATAATTAAACTAGTTGGCAAAGATCAGACTAAATTAAATAATATAATGTTTCTTGGTGGAGGTAAAATTGGTAGAATTGCTGCCAAAATGCTTGAGAACAATATCAATTTAAAATTAATTGAATCGGATAAAGAAAAAGCCATTGAGTTAGCAGATTATCTTGAAAAAACATTAGTAATTCAGGGTGATGGTCGTGATATTGACTTACTTGCCCAAGAAAGTATTATTGATATGGACGGCTTTGTTGCTGTAACACAAGATGCTGAAACCAATATTATTACTTGTTTAATGGCAAAACATTTAGGGGTAACAAAAACAATTGCTCTAGTTGATAATGTTGATTACATACCGTTAACCCAAACCATTGGGCTTGATTCGCTGATTAACAAAAAACTTATTGCTGCTAATAATATTCTTAAGTTTATTAGAAAAGCTAATATTATTTCTATTGCAACTTTACAAGGAATTGATGCCGAAGTTATGGAATATATAGCTAAACCAAATTCAGCTGTCACTAAAAAGCAAGTGAAAGATTTAAAATTTCCACAAAATGCAATTATTGGTGGTTACATAAGAGGCGAAGCGACTTATATTACCGTCGGTAATTCTCAGATTGAAGCAAATGATAAAGTTGTTGTGTTTTCACTACCAGGTACAATTCATAAAGTTGAGAAATTCTTTCAATAATGATTAAAAAGAATGTAATATTTAATTTTGTTGGATTCCTTCTAGTTTTGGAAGGGCTATTCATGTTACTTGGTATACCATTTTCATTATATTATGGCGACGATGACGTAATAGTTCTATTGGCAACGGGTTTATCAACTTCATTACTTGGTATGCTTCTTTTTCTCTATTCCAAAAATAAAGATAAGGAAATAAGAAAAAGAGAGGGATACATTGTTGTTTCCATTGGTTGGATTGTAACTTCTCTATTTGGAGCCCTTCCATTTGTATTTCACGGATCTATCCCAAGTTATACAGATGCTTTTTTTGAAACAATGTCTGGATTCACGACGACTGGAGCTTCTATTCTAAATAATATTGAGGCTTTACCACATGGATTATTATTTTGGCGTAGTGTCACACAATGGTTAGGCGGAATGGGAATGATCGTACTCTCACTTGCAATTCTTCCAATATTAGGAATTGGCGGCATGCAGTTATTTGTAGCAGAAGTTCCTGGCCCAACTAAAGATAAACTTCACCCTAGAGTAAGAGAAACAGCCGTGAGGCTTTGGGGTATTTACGTTATGCTCACATTGGCGGAAGTTGTTTTATTGTTTATAGGTGGAATGAATTTTTTTGATTCTGTTTGTCACTCATTCACAACAATGGCAACAGGTGGCTTCTCAACAAAACAAGCAAGTATTGCATATTATCAATCGCCATTTATTCACTATGTAATAATATTTTTCATGTTTGCTGCAGGAGTTAATTTCACATTACATTATCACTTATTACATGGTCGCTTTGCTAATCTCAAAAAAAATGAAGAATTCAAATTTTATACAACAGTAATAGTATTCTGGTCAGTATTTATAGCGTTTGTATTGTATTTCTCAAATTATGGTACCGCTGAAACTTCTTTTAGAGATGCATTGTTCCAGGTTGTTTCATTGATAACTACTACTGGATTTATTACAGCTGATTATGAAATTTGGGGAACTCTTTTGCTACTTCTATTCTTCCTATTCCTATTCAGTGGTGGTTGCGCGGGTTCAACCGGTGGAGGAATTAAAATAGTCAGACACCTTTTACTTTTTAAGAATAGCTTACAGGAATTAAGAAGATTAATTCATCCAAGAGCAGTTATTCCAGTTAGATATAATAATCATAGTGTTCCACAGGATATTATTTCAAATATATTGGCTTTCTTTCTTTTTTATATATTTATTTTTATAATAGGTTCTCTTGTAATGGCAATACTTGGATTAGATTTTATGTCTGCTATTGGATCTGTAGCAACTTCCTTGGGAAACGTGGGACCCGCATTGGGATCAGTTGGTCCAACAGATAATTTTGCAAATATACCAGCATTTGGCAAATGGTTTTTATCATTTCTAATGCTATTAGGGAGATTAGAATTATTCACAATATTAGTAATTTTTTCTCCAGCTTTTTGGAAATCATAATTTATTCAACAAATAAATAATTGTTATGTTTTTGAAATTACTTAAATCCTTTTTGTTTTTGTTAGTATTTACAAACATTTCGTTAACACAAGATCTATATCTATGTGAAAGTTATACTGAAGATGGTACTCCGATTGGGCCAATAAACAGGCTTGAAATTAAACCTTATGGAACTGCAATTTATGTTTTATTGGATTACCAAAAGGAATTTGATGATCCTATCTTGTACCTTTTTGTTGATAAATTTACTGACGGGAAATTCACTGCTTTTGATAGTAAAACAATTAGTATTAAAGAGGATGAAACATGGGCCGTGACTAGTTTTGAGTTTAAGGAGCAAGGTACTTACGAAGTATATTTTTTAAATTCAAAACACAGCAGATTGGCAAGCAATAAAGTTGAAATTTTCTTTTCCGAAGAATATGGAGGTCAACCTTTCACTCCAACAATAAGTTCATATAATGATAGTCAATTAATTTTTTGTGAATTAGTTATAAATGGAAAACCTATTAATCCGTTCAACACGCTCTCGTTGTCTCGTTCTGGTGGTCAGGCATTTATTTATTATAAGAATTACATTCCATTTGGAATTGAAGTAATAAAGGCTCAATTTTGGAAACGATCAAGTACAAATAGTAATTATGAAGAATTAGTAGAATCGAAAAAATATAAAATTCTTCCAGAATGGAATGATACTTACATTAAATATCATTTTAAAAATATCGGTGAATATAAAATTGATATTTTTGACAATAATGATAATTTTATTTCATCAAATATTATAACTATTACAAACTAAAATTGATTGAAGATTATGAAAGGAATTGTGTTAGCAGGTGGTTCAGGAACAAGGCTTTTTCTAATCACCAAAGTATAGTAAACAACTCGCCTAATTATATGATAAGCCTTTAATATATTATCCTCTTTCAATTTTAAGGCTTTGAGGTATTCGAGAGGTTCTAATAATTTCTGATGAAAAGACAATTCCACTTTATAAAGAAATTTTTAATACTGGAGATTTTCTCGGATTAAGAATTAAATATGAAGTTCAAAATGCACCTAATGGTATTTCAGAATCATTTATTATTGGAGATCAATTTATAGGAGATGACAGTGTCACTTTAGTTTTAGATGATAATATATTTTATGGCAAACTTGATTATCTCTATAATGCATTAAATAATCATACTATTGGGGCTACAATTTTTGCGTATAGAGTGAATGATCCTGAAAGATATGAAATTGTAGAATTTAATAAAGATGGATCTCTCTAATTTAATTGATTCTTATCCAAACTCAAGTTATAAAGATTATTTAATTAGGTAACTAAATGATTAATTGGGGAAGGTGAGAAACTCTCAGCCCAAGATCACCTCACCTATTAGTGTTAAATTGATTGATAAACTATTTGATTAGATTCATTTTCTTTATTTGAGAGAAATTATTATCTACACTTAGTTTGTAAATATACATTCCGCTAGCCAATCTTGATCCATCAATACTTACTTCATGTACTCCAGCTGATAATTCTGTATCTAATACTGCTAGCACTCTTTCTCCTAAAATGTTGAAAACATCTAATCTAGCACTACCACTCTCTTTCATTCTTACTTGAATCTTTGTACTTGGATTAAATGGATTTGGGTAATTCTGACTTATTCCATACTCACTTGGTATAGTTTCTTCATCAACTACTTCTTCATCATTTTCTTCTTCCACACCAGTTGTTGAATTATTACCATAAACCTCTAATTCCCAGAAATCACACCAATTATTTCCTTCACTTCCAGTTACAACCATTGTTAAGTATCTTGTTCTTATTCCATTTAAGCTGTGTTCTGACCATTGTCCACCTACTTTTGTTGTAGCTGAACTTAACAATGTTTTTTCGTTATAAGTTCCAGTATAAAACTCACAGTCATAAGAAATATCTTTTTCTGAACCAAAAGGGTCTAACTTTATGTTATCAATATATGTTTCTTCTCCCAAGTCTATTGTCACCCACTGTGGAAACCCAGCCACTGCCCATCTTCCAGATTTATCACTACTTTCATCATTCATATATTTTTCTGAGGTTTTACCATCATAGAGATATTCTGGGTAATACTTGCCATCTGTTATTGCAGAAGCTTCTGCTCCCATGATGTTGACTTTTGCTATTTCTAACTGTTCTTCTTGAGATGGGAAGATGCTTTCATGACTTGCCGGGTTAGTAATATTAGCAAAGTTCGCTCCAGTAAGTATTGTACTTACTGTTCCTTCAAAATCCCATTGTATGTTTAGTAAGTTAATGTTGTTAATGTTTATCTGACCTTCGAGAATAAATGTTCCAAGAAGGGTTTTAGTAGAAATAATATCATTACCAATAAATGAAACAAAAGTAAGTTCTGTTGGTCCATCGATGTTATCAATACCAATATAGAGATCCGGTGTATTTAATAGCTCTGAGCTTCCTTCAACATAACTTAGTGAGAGGCTAGATAAATCTATTTCTTGGTTAATGCTTAGGGCACATTGATAACTTGTTAACTCAAACTCGTCTCCAATGTTCTCTATATAGACTGAGGCTTTTACTGAGTTACCACTAAGCACCTCTATGCCCTCTATTGTCATTCGATATGTGGGATTTGAAAATAAATTTGAGTTAACTAATAAAAATAGAATTGTAATAAAATTTATAATTTGTGCAAATTTAGCTGACATTATGTTTTTCCCGTTAATATTATCCAATACGGGAAATACTATTTCAGCAATAATGCCACTACTTACAGACTTGCTCTATATCACAATTTTAGTTAGATCCTGATCTCATTTATTACTTTTCAACAATTGCTACATTAAGACAAAAAAAATCAACTCATGAAAGAAATATTGACACAATTCTAACAATAGCTGAAGTTTCTAATTATTAGCTAAGAATTAACCATGCAATAAAAATTAACATTGCAAAATATGTTGCATGGTTATTTGAGAAAAATCATAAAAAAAAGCTGTATTCTTTTTTATGAATCTCCAGCTATTTTTGAAAGGAAGAGTAGAACTACAAAAATTACTAAAAATACGGTTACCCATTTTTGTGCATTTGTCATAATAAACCTTTATTTATCTAACTCAGTATTGAGCGAAGTTTCGTAATAGTTTTTATACTTAAATATTGAATTAAAAATTGATTTTGCGATTTCTTTTTGTCCAGACCTACTGTTCAAATATTTTACATCATTTTTATTTGAAATAAAACCCGTTTCAATAAGAATTGATGGCATCGATGCTCCCACAAGAACATAAAACCCAGCTTGTTTAATTCCGCGTGAGGGAACTCCAACTTGCTTTATCCATTCTGTATTTAGCATATCTGCAAAAGTTTCTGAATATCTCATATTAGAGGCATGAGCCATACTTACAAGAATAAAATTCTCATCATTTAGTTGCTTATATCGCGAAGCATCCTCTTCTAAACTAATTACACTATTTTCAAATTCCGCAATGTCAATTGCTTCTTTAGTCCTACCTGGTCTTAATAAGTAAACTTCAAATCCTCTTGCGTTGCTGGGCTTTCTTGGCGTTGAATTACAATGTACTGAGATAAATAAATTGCCTTTGCTTTCATTCGCTATTTTTCCTCTTTTGTAAAGCTCAACAAACTTATCATCATCTCTGGTATATACTACTTTTAAATTTTTTACATTTTTTTCAATTAGAGAACCAAGTTCTCTTACCACAGCTAGGTTAATATCTTTTTCTTTAACACCATTTAGACCAATTGCTCCAGGATCTTTTCCACCATGGCCAGCATCAAGAACAATTATATCAAACTTCCACTTCTCAATTTCATCATCATTGGAACTCTCATTTTTTAACAACTTGTTATGAATTGAAACTAAAATTTCTCCAATTTCATCATCATAAAAAACTTCATACTTCTCATAACCTTCCCGAAGTTTAATCTCCATTTGCGGATTACCATTAACGTGTTTTACTGTAATATGCCTAATAAATCCTCTTACATTAAGCTTACTTATTTCATTTTTATCTATTGAAATATCTGAAAAAAATATATATAACGTATTATTACTAATTGAACTTGATGGTTTTCTTATTTTTCCTTTAGTGGCTAATCTTAAAAGTGTTCCATTTGATTTGTTTTCTATTTTGGCAGAAAATATATCATACTTAATTGAACTTCTATCAACTAAGGTTTCATTCCATTTAACCAATTCTTTTGCATTCACTTTTGTAGTAACAATAGTAACCCTATTACTTTCTTCGGAATAAGAGGTTTTCAAACCAGAAGCATAACTCAAATATTTGACCGAGTATTTAATTGGTATATAAACATCACCCTTCCGCAATTTTGCCGAAATTGGTAATTGAAATATTTGATGCTGATTACTTTTCTTGGCCGTTAGAATTACAAATTGATTATTAGCTGTAAACTTTAAGTTATAGTCATTAAACTTGATTTCAGATTTTTCTCTAGACGGATTGAAATAATAATTTACTCCTAATATTTTTGCTAACTGACTTGTTGCTACGTATTCTGTACCTCTTAAATTAATGGAGGGAATTTTTGCAGATTGATTGCCTCGTTTAATTATCAAATCGGAGGCGAATAAACCAGGCAAATTAAATGCTTGGAAAAGAAATAAAAAAAGTAAATAAGCAATTATTCTCATAGATTATGAATTATCCTATAAATGGGATAAAAAACCCAGATTTTTTTTTGTATTCATCAAACTTTTCATTAAAATATTCAGCCAATAACTTATCTTCAGCTCTAGCTCTTAATACAAACAGCGGAATTTGTATCAAAATTACTAATGGAATAATCAAATATCCCATTAATGCAACACCAGCTCCAAGGTCACTTAATAATTGACTTACATACTGTGGATGCCGTAAAATTTTATATGGTCCAGCCTGTATTAATTCGTGCTTTTTAAAAATAAGTATGTCCTGTGAATAAAATTCGCCTAAAGATTTAAATGAATATACCTGTACCCAAGAAAAGATAATGAAAAATAATAACCCAATAATCCTTAATTCTAAATACTCATCTTTAACTTGATCTGAAAATACTCCTAGATTAAAAATAGCGGCAATAGTAGCAATAAATACTAAAGCAGCAACATTTGGGGGCACAGTCTGTAAATATGTTTTGGGTTTCTTAACAACATTACTTAATATAGACTTCATTCCCTTTTTGGCACCTGATATGTTAGCAGTCATCGAAACAAAAAGATTAATTGCCACAATAATGTTTATGGGATCCATATAGCCACTTGTTCCTAAAATTATTCAATGTAAATATACTAACTTCATTAATATAATTTATAAGAATTAGCCTCAAAACAAATTTGCAATCCAATACCACTAAAAATTATTTTCAAACAATTCTATTACATTATCTATTTTCAATTGAATCGATTTTAATAATGGTTGAAATGGATGTATAAAAGTGATACACATCACATAATTCTGTACAAAGTGCTAATCTAACTGTTAAACAAAATTAATTATTTCATCCAAATTCTAAACATTTGATAAATAATACCGAAAGTATTATGTGGCATATTAGTTGCGTTATAATAATGTACAATAAAAGGTATACACATGAATACCAGCCAAATGATGATCACAATCGGAGCTCTACTTCTTCTGTCTCTTGTGATTTTAAGAGTAAATAATGGATTTTTAAACACGAGTTCAGTTTTAATAGATAGCAAATTAGGTGTATTGGCCACATCTGTTGCTACTTCAGTTATTGAAGAAGCTACTGGAAAAGCATTCGATGAAGCAACTGTTGCAAATACAGTTAATGTTCTATCAGACTTAAAACCCCCTAATTCACTTGGACCTGAAGCTGGTGAATCATATTCGGATTATAACGATTTTGATGATTTTAATGGGTATAACAGAATTGATAATACAATGCCTGCTGCTGAATTTAGTGTTGATTGTAAAGTAGAATATGTAAATGATACTGATTTAGATGGCAAATCTAACATAAGCACTTGGAATAAAAAAATAACCGTTTTTGTTTCCTCTCCATCCATGTATCTTACAGATAAAGATCACCCAGACACGGTTACAATGTCAGCGATATATAGTTATTGGTATTTTCGATAGGATAAAATATGGGATTTAGTACATTATTAGACATACTTGGCTCAACATTAGTCGGAGGAATGTTACTTTTGATTCTTTTCCGAATGAATGATGCAGCTGTTGAAAATAACTACATGTATGGAGGAGAACTAGTTGTTCAGCAAAACCTTGTTGCAGTAGTTGAATTATTGGAGTTTGACTTCAGAAAGATTGGATATTGCGAAGATTGGGAAAAATTAGCTGATCCACTTCTATATATTATTGAAGCAGACTCAAATAGCATTAAGTTTAGAACAGATCTTGACTCTGATGGCATTGTTGATAGTTTAACATATTTCACTGGCTCGACTAGTGAATTAAGTTCTACACCAAACCCCAGAGATAAATTTTTGTATAGAGTTGAAAATGCTGAGAAACCGATTGGTACAAACTTGGGAATCACCCAGTTTAACTTGGTTTATTATGATGCGCTAGGAAATATAATTCCTACTCCCGTTGTATCACCTGATTTAATTCAAATGATTGAAATAAACATACGTGTTGAAGATGTTTACGGTTATGATACTGAAAATGTTAATAAAAAAGATAGTGATATGTACGCTTCAGCTTTTTGGAGGCAAATTCGTTTAGCAGCAAGAAACCTTAAAAATAGGTAGGAGATTATAAAATGGGCGGTAAAGCAGCAATGTTGCTTGTGCTTGGCTTCAGTATAATTTTTTTAGTGTTTGGTAATAATTTTAATAATTTATCAACTCGCTCAGTTGAGAATAATGCTGACTATTATATTCATAATATGTCTCACAATATTGCTATAGCGGGTGCAAACCTTGCAGCAAACAGAGTTTTTATTGATAAAACATGGGATGTTGGGTACGAAGACCTAGCCTACCAAGATGGAATTATCAACGTCTATATTACAAACCCAACTGGCGGCGGCGGTGGAAAGGTTGAAGTGTGCCACGGAAAGGGATTACATCATGCACACACCATAAGCATAGGCGCTCCTGCAGTACCAGCACACCTAGCACATGGAGATACTTTTGGACCATGTGGTGGAGCCACGCCACCAGAAATGGTAGTAATTTATTCTGAAGGTATTTACATGGGTGACACTTCAACAGTTTATGTTGAGCTACAGCCAAGTACGTTTGCAAAATATGGGAACTTTTATGATAAAATGAGTGCAATTCCAGCAACGGGAGATATTTTTGATGGACCTTTCCACGTTAATGATAAAATGAAAACATGGGGAAGTCCAGAATTTTTTGGTAAAGTAACAAGTAAAAAAGGATTGACATTGATGGGGACAAAAGATCCTGTATTCCATGGCGGCTATGAAAGCGGGGTTGATGTTGAAAGACCATTTGATACAACAGGAATGAGAACGGCTGGAAGTGCTGGAGGGCTTGTTATTAAAGATACAACCGGTTCTGGAGATAAAATTGATGTTGAAATTGAATTTAAAAATGCAAATGTTGAATATAGATTTAAGATTGATGATGGGGCAAATAAATGGAGTACAAAAGAAACTGTAAAGTTGAAGGACTTTAATGGAATGATGTATGTCGAGAAAGGAAATGTTTTTGTTAAAGGACAACTTGATGGCGCTGCTACTGTAGTGGCTACAAAAAAAGGCCTCGCTGGTTGTGGTAATATATATCAAACTGATGACATTAAATATAAAGATGATGTAAAAAAGAAACCGAATTCAGATAATATGCTGGGTTTGGTTGCAGAAGAAAATATCCGTCTTCAATATAATAATGATACAAAAGGTAAGGATATAATTTCTCAAGCTTCTATGTTCGCTTACAATGGAGACGTGGGTCCTGATAATGCATTAATAACAAATGATCATAAATTAGCGGAATGGCAAATACTTGGCGGAGTAATTTCCCATGATGTTAGGGTTACCGCACATTATAATTCAGTTGGTCCTTATGAGGGTTATAAATTTGTCCATACTTATGACGACAGATTTTTACACAGTGTACCGCCTTTTTTCCCACATACAAAAAACTACGAAGTTGTATCCTGGTATGAGTAAATAATTAAAACATTTCAGTGAAAATTTAAGAGATACTATACGTATCTCTTTTTTTTGTATACCAATAATTATTGTTGAAGAATAATAAGTATTGTAAAAATATAACCCCCAATAAAAATGATGTTAACATACAAGCAGTAATGTTCAACTTTCATTGTGCAATAAAAGCGGAAGATATCAGTTCAATTTTTGCAAATATGGCACGATGGGTATTCATAAAATCTAATTGAGAATGCAGAACAAACTACCGGTTATACAAATGGGACTGGTGGGTTATAACAATGTGATTTTGGAGATTTGCCTAATATATTTTCGTCTAATTAGTAAAAATATTATTTCTTAAGTTCATTTACGGCTTCATCAATCGATTGGTATACTCTAAGAACTTTTTCCAATTCTTTTAAAGCATATAATACTTTAAGTTTTTGCGGTTCTGCAACTAAAACTAGATAACCATTCTTATTGATATTTTTTTTTGACACCAGAATAATTGCACCCAAAAATGTAGAATCCATAAATTCACAACTTGAAAGATCAATAATAAATTCTCGATGACCTTTATGCATAACAGCAAACATAATTTCTTTGAATTTTTGTGCTTCATCCAAAGTTGCCCTTACATGATTTACCCTCAGAATGGTGGCGTTTGTTTCGCTTCTTCTAATGAATGTGAAAGGATTATCATCTGCCTGTTGTTTTAATATTGCCTGATGAAAAACAGCCTCCATTTCATTAAGCTCAAACTGAGGAGGTAAATTACTCATTGAAGAATTTTGCTCTTTTTTCTTCTTAACAGTATTTTTATCAAAATATGAACTATGCATATGATCCGGAAATTAATAAATTGTTTTAGATTTTGTATTTATTATCGTTTTTTTCATAAAAAAAATTAGTGACCAAGGTCATATTTTACTAAAATTTGTCAAATATTTGCGCCACCCTTTTTAATTTAATTATTGTTTACAAACGAAATGCTTTTTGTATAAAAAATCGACTTTTTGTCGCAATAAATACATAATCTTATCAATCAATATATTTTCTTATTTTGTTCATTAAATTTTACCACTTATACTAATGAATTAATGAAAAAAATAGCCGAAATTTTGTTTTTAGTATTTACCATATTTTTTACAACAAATGCTCAGACTTATAATGTTAGCGGAACAATATCAGATTCCAAATCTGATGTAAAATTAAGTTACGCTAATATTAGAATTGATAATTCTGCTAGAGGTACAGCATCAAATACTGAAGGGAAATACAAACTAAATTTGAAAGACGGTAGTTTTTCATTAATTGCCTCATATATTGGTTATAGATCTGATACAGTTAAATTAACTTTAACTGGTAATCAGATAATTGATTTCAAGCTAGATCCAATCGAATTAGAAATGGATGAAGTCACTGTAAAACCAGGTAGAAATCCAGCTTATGAGATAATAAGAAATGCTATAAAAACTAAGAACAGCATTGATAAAAAAATAAATAGTTATAAGTATTCCGCCTATACCAAAGGATTGGTTAAAACAACACGAGATTTTGGTGGAGGTAGTTTTACATTATCAACACAAGATACAGGAAGACTGAAAATTACTGGGATTTTAGAAAATGAGAGTAGAGGATTTTATAAAAAACCGGACAACAGCAAACACTATATTGTTGCAAGAAAACAATCTGCTAACACTCCCCCATTCATAAATATATTAACCGGAGGAGATGTAATTCAAAGTTTTCATGAAGATTATCTGACTTTTATGGGTAGAAAAATCCCAAGTCCAATTTCTGAAGAAGCTTTATCATATTATTATTTTTATATAGAGAAAGAAATTGCTATAGATGATAAAAAAGTATTTCAGATATACTTTAATACCGATAATACAGCAGCTCCAGGATTCTACGGAAAACTATTTATCACTGATAGTACTTTCCAGTTACTAAAAGTTGATGCTGAATTAAATCAAATGGCAAATCCTGGTGGTCTTTTCACTTTTGTAAGGGTATATCAACAATTTTCTGTGTTTGAGGATGAAATTGCCCTACCAATTGATTACAGACTTTTTGCTGAGGGGAATTATCTTGGACTTGCGAAATTTGGATTTGAACTTCACACAATTATGAACAATTATGAGATAAACTCAGAAATTGATAATGATCTTTTTGATAGTGCAGTAATTTCCGTTTTACCAGAAGCAGATAAAAAAGACGATAATTATTGGAATTCAATACAATCTATCCCAAATACGTTCGAAGAAGAAATAGCTTATTCTAGAATCGACAGTTTGACAAATGTCTCTAAGTCATTTGGGCAGGATTTTTCCTTTCTATCATCACGATTAAAATTAAATGACAATTTTTCTATTGTTGGACCAATATCGCTATATAGCTTCAACAAGGTACAAGGCAACACTTTAAATTTGGATTTATTTTATAATGATGCCGAAGTACAAAGACTTAATTTAAGTGGTGGAATTTCATATGGTTTTGCTGATAGCTTTGTTAAGAAATATTTATATACTTCATATAGATTTAGTCAATATAGAACAACCGAATTAACTTTTAACATTTTCGATAAGTTGACAGATTTATTTGGTGTTTCTGAAAATTATAATAAATTCACATCCACTTTTTTAAGTCTTATTTCAAAATATGATTTTAGAGATTATTACTATACTAAAGGTTTTGATGTAAATGTATCCTCTGAAGTATTCTCAATTCTTGAAATGGGAGTCGGCTACATTTCAAGAGAGGATAAAACTGCTGAGAATAATTCGAATTTTTCAATTTTTAATAATGATAGGGATTACTCACTAAATAAAACAATATTTGATACCAAGACTAATGCTTTAAAAGCTTCTTTCAAATTGGATTTTAGAAAATTCATTGAAGACGGATTTTTCAGAAGAAGAATAACTCCACGAAACAGCATACAATTAAAGGGATCAGCATTATTTAGTAAAAAAGATTTACTTAATAGCGATGTCAATTTTACAATCTATAAATTGGAAGCATACGGTCGTTTAATAACTGCAGGGAATTGGTCATTAGATTATTCTGTAAATAAAATACTCTCAAATGGAAACGTCCCTTTTCAATGGCTGTATCCACTTCCGGGTAATATTAATGCTTCTGGTAAAAACAATTCATTCAGGACCTTAAGAATTGGTGAAGTTTATGGAGATAATGTAACAACACTATTTCTGAGTCATAATTTCAATGATGACTTATTTAAACTTTCTCAAATTCCACTACTTAGTGATCTTCAGCTTCAATTATCTACATATTTGAACATTGCATTGTCAGAAATTTCTGAAAAAAGTCGATTGGCACCAATAACTGACTATCAAAAATTTAGCAAACCGTTTTATGAATTAGGTTTCAGTATTGGACACATTCTAATTCCTCTCTCATTTGAGTTTACTTGGAAACTGAACTATAGAGGTAAAAATAATTTTGTGATTGGGATTAATACCTTTGCATTTTAGAGCTGATAATTATTGCTTTGGTAATGTTAATCTAATATTCAAATTATTTTCTTGATCAACTGAAAAATCAAACTCTCCACCACTCTGCTCAATAAACTTAATTGCAAAAATAATTGAGAAAGAAAGTTCATTTTTGAGGTCTCTTAAATCTATATTTTGAAGAAATGAAGAATCATTATTATTACAACTTGTAGAAATTTCTAAGCATGAGAATTTACTATTCCTGCGAATTGAATTTACATTAATTTTAGAGTTTTCATTACAAACTTTAATTAAGAAAATAAAAATATTATTGATAATTGAGTGGAGTATTTCATAATCCATTAAAGCAATTTCAGAATCGTTAATATCTATATTTATTGTAACATTCTTTTTAGATAATTTTTTCTGGAGTTGATTTTTAATATCAAGAAACACTTCATATAATTCAATTTTTTCTTTGGTTATTCCGAAGCTATAGTTTTCAAGCTTAAGCCAATTAACAAAATTAACAAGTAGTTCAAAAGTATCGTGAGATTGTTTACTTATACGATTGGTAAATTCTGATATTTCTTCACTATTTAGTTTTTCACTAGGATCACTTAATATATCGCTAAAGCCTAATATACTTGTAAATGAACCTCGCAGATCATGACTTACTTTAGAAAAGAATTGTTCGTTTTCTGAAATCCCACCTTTAATATCCAATATTCTTTAACCTATATATTTATTTCGTAATTCTTTAATACCTTCAGAATCGCCCATTACAATTAATCTATCTTGCTCTTTCAAAACTGTACTACCCTTCGGTATAATAGCATTACCATTTCTTCTTATTGTAGTAATCAAACAACCATCTGGAATTTTTAATGATTTTATTTCCACACCTATTAAGTTCTTGGTACTACGTTTAGAAATAATTTGAAGTGTTAAAAATTGTTCATCATATAATAACGCTTCCTGAATCTCGTGTTCATCTCTAGCATTCTCCCACTTTTTCATAAAGTCATCATCGTCTACTCTGCCAGCTATTTTAGCAAGTATTCGTAAATGCTGTGTTGGATTATTTTCGGGGCTAGCTAAAAAGATTAAACCATGAACAACTTTAGTCTCCTCCACTTCATGAGTTAGAGGATCAAAAACTTCAATGCTAATTCCAGGTTTAGATCTTACTAAAATAATTTCTGGATGTTTAATAGTATCAACTCTGAAATGTGGAAGTGCAAAAGAATGTGTTACCGGAGTTGCTCCAACCCGCGTACCTTCCATAATCCTTGCTGTAATTTCCTCAGAATTAAGATTTAATGATAACTCAAATTTGCTTGAGGCTATTTCAACTACTTTTTCAAAATCAGTTTTATAATCTATGTCCAATACCACACTTCTATGAATAATATCATCAAATGGATCATCTTTTCTTAATCCTTTTTCCTTTAATATTCCTCTTAATTCAGTATCAATTCCATCGTATCTTGATTTTCCCCATCTTTCAAATACATGATAGATTGCTCCTCTCCTAACAACTTTATCTTTCGCATAAAACAGATACCATCCAACACCTATTAAGAGCAATCCGGAGGAAAACATTATTGGCAAAATTCCCATCTCAATAATTAAAACGAATGATGAAAAAACTCCAAATAATTGCATCCATGGATAAAACGGGGATTTAAAACTAGGGTCATAAGAATCAATTTTACTCTCCCTCATTACTATAACTGCTATGCATAGTAATGCAAACATAAGTAATTGAAATGAACTTGCTAATTTTGCTATCCCAGTTGGATCTAGACTAACAAGCAATATTATTATTATGCACACTGTAAAAATAATTGAAAGTATGGGTGTTCCATGTACACTTAACTTTCTAAAAAAAGTTGGTAATATGTGATCTCGACTCATTGCAAGAGGATACCGTGATGCACTTAGCGTTCCAGCATTGGCTACAGATAAAAAAGCAAACAATGCGGCAGTAGAAAGTAAGTATACACCAATATCACCGAAGATAACCTCGGCCACACTAGCAACTGGTGTCAAATTTCCCTTAAGTTGTTCAATTGGCAAAACTCCAACCATAACTGAAGTTCCAATTGCATAGATTAGTATAGCAGTCACCATTGAAAGAAGTATTCCTCTTGGTAAGTTTCTTTCTGGATTCTTAATCTCCTCTGAAAGACTTGCAACTTTTGTTACACCAACATAGCTTATATAAACCAATCCAGCAGTAGATAAAATTGAAGAAGGATCAACATTGAAAACATTTTCTAGTCGATCAAAATTTACTTGTGGAATTCCGCCTGCTATAAAAATGGATAAAAACACTAACAACCCAAATACCAGAAATACTTGAAATTTGCCACTCCCCTTTGCACCAAAGATATTTATTGCTCCGAGTATTATAGCAATAGAAATTGCAATGGGTATAATTTCTAATTTGGGAAACAAGAGAGCTGTATAGGCGCCCATACCAATTAGGGCAAAAGCTACCTTGAGTATTAATGCTAGATATGTTCCAAGCCCACCGATTGTGCCCATCATTGGTCCCATGGTTCTATCAAGGAAATAGTATACTCCACCAGTTTTAGGCATAGCTGTTGATAATTCAATAATGCTAAACATTGAAGGAATAAGAGGTATTGCAGCGATAAGATAAGCTAATACCAAAGCCTCACCAGCTTCAATGGCTGCTAAACCAGGAAGTAAGAAGAAGCCTGCACTTAGTGTTGTTCCAGTTGCTATGGAAAATACACCAATTAGACCAATATCTTTCTTCAACTTTTGTATTGGTTTATTTAAATCCATAGATATTATTAAATGAGTTAGAAATGAATGATTACTTAATGAAAATTTTGATAGCGAAAATCTAAGTAATAATTTAGCAAAGAAATACTTTAATTGATAGATGCTGTATATGAGAAGAGATTATTAAAAAAAAACACAACTAAACTAATTTGTACATTGACTAACCCGCCAATTTTTTAACTAATTTTCTCTTTACTACTGGTAAAATAGTCTCTGCAAATGGGAAATCAATTTCAGTCTCAAAATAATAGCAAGATGGATTTGGCAAATCATTAAATTTTTTGACAAGACTATGTTTCAGTTCATTTGGCGAATTTGCTTCTGGAGCTTGTAAACTAACTAAATCAACAAGCTTGCTTTTTATTGTTCTAAGAGGATTTTCTTGAGTTGAGAATAATGCCATGTCGAAACGATAAATTTTCATTAATTCATTTTTTACATCGGGAATGAAAAGATATCCCTCATTTTTATTTATAGGCATAGTGCCAACTTCATGCATTAACATATTTTCATCAACAAAATCGAAAATGGCTTTTCCTTCATTTATTGCTGAATTTATTTCGGGCAAGGCCCAATTAATAAATTCTGTAACTCTGTTTAATGAATCTTCAGTATATGAAACCGGATTTGTGAAAGCTACTTCTTCTGAGAAATCATCAAAATTGAGATTGAGAACAAATTCTACATCAAAAAGAAAAATTTGCTCCATTAATAATTCTAATTCGTTTTTTATTGAGATTAACTCAGCTAGTGCGGGGAATATTTTGTTCTTGTGTAAGGCAGCTGAATATTTATTCAAAATTGCCAAGACTCTATATTTACTTAATTCAATATCATCTGCGGCTTTAATAAATGTACTAAGATTTAAAGTTTCCATTGTAACTCCGATGAACATATCTGACAATTGTGAACAAAAATCAGACCAAAACTAATGTTTAGTTTATTATCAATAATGCCACTTAGTTATTAAAAAAAAGTAGAATATTGAACAGTTGATAAAAAAATGGTCAATAATTGGTGAAATTATTTATAAATAGGGCAAGTATATTTTGACATAAAAGTTGCTAGTCAAAAATGGAGATTAAATAATTTTAGAAGAATTTAGAATATCAGGTGATAGGAAAATTAAACTATCTGGATACTAAAAAAAAATTTACAAAAAATAATTAATACAAAAAAAAACTAATTTGTCAATTGACTAACCCGCTAAATTTCTTACTAATTTTCTCTTTACTACTGGTAAAATTGTTTCTACAAATGGGAAATCAATATCAGTTTCAAAAGAATAACAAGAGGGATTTGGTAGATCATGAAACTTTTTAACAAGATTATGTTTCAAGTCGTATGCAGATTGAGCCTCAGGCGCTTGGAGACTAATTAAATCAATAAGTTTACTTTTTAATGTTCTAAGAGGATTCTCTTGAGTTGAGAATAATGACATGTCGAAACGATAGATTTTCATTAAATCGTGTTTTATATCTGGAATAAAAAAGTAACCTTCATTTTTGTAAATTGGCATTATTCCAACTTCGCTTAAAAGTATGTTTTCATCAACAAAATCAAAAATTGCTTTACCTTCATCAATTGCAGAACAAATTTCTGGTAATGCCCAATTTATAAATTCAGTTACTTTGGTCAATGAGTCTTCATCATAGGCAATTGGGTTTACTAATGGTAATTCTTCAGAGAAATCAGCAAAATTGAGATTTAGAACAAACTCTGCATCAAAAAGAGACATTTGTTCCATCAATAATTCCAATTCGTTCTTTATTGAGATTAATTCAGCTAGTGCTGGATATAATTTGTTTCTGTGTAAAGAAGTGGAATATTCATTCAAAACCGATAAAACCTTGTACTTGCTCAGTTCAACATCGTCTGCAGCTTTAATAAAAGTACTTAAATTTAATCCGTCCATGAATACTCCAATTATTTTATCTTTCTCAATAATCTCAATAATTAGACCAGAGAATTATTTATTTTATAGTCGATACATTCTACTTTTTCTTTAGTAGAAAGTTGATTATTAACCTGTTAATAAATATTTGAGCTAAACCAGAATGAATTTGTTTTTTGTTAGTAAGCAAAGTAATTTAGTTGTGAAATTGATATGTAAAAATTGGAGATTTTATGAACTTAGAAGATTTTAGAGTCTCAGGTAATAAGAAAATTAAACTATCTGGAATTAAGACCACTTTTTCGAATAAAATAGAATCAAAAAAGGATTCTGAAAAACAATTAAAGCGAAATCGTAAAACTTTGAGTGAGCTTCAGGATAAGTTTTATGCTCACGACAAATATAGTCTGCTTATAATATTTCAGGCGATGGATGCAGCTGGTAAGGACAGTGCGATAAAACATGTGATGAGTGGAGTAAATCCACAAGGGACACAAATTTATAGCTTTAAACAACCATCAAAAGAAGAATTAGACCATGATTATCTATGGAGAACTACAAAATCTTTACCCGAACGAGGAAGAATCGGAATTTTTAATAGATCATACTATGAAGAGGTTTTGGTTGTCAGGGTTCACAATTTAGTTAAATTTCAAAAGATTCCAGAAGAATTTATTACCAGTAATATTTGGAAAGAAAGGTACGAGCAGATTCGAAATTTTGAAAAGCATATATACCAAAACGGGACAGTAATTATTAAGTTTTTCTTAAATGTCTCCAAAGATGAACAAAAGAACAGATTTATAAAACGTTTGGAAACTCCATCAAAAAATTGGAAATTCTCTGCAGGTGATTTGGAAGAGAGGAAACTTTGGGGAGAATATCAAAGATGCTACCAAGAAGCAATAAATGAAACTTCCACCAAGTTTGTTCCATGGTATATCATTCCAGCAGATAACAAATTGCATGCAAGAATAGCCATTTCTCAAGTCATAATTGATACATTAGAAAACTTAGAAATGGAATATCCTAAGCTTGATGATGAGCAAATGAATAACTTAGATTTATATAGGACAGAATTAGAGAAGGATTAGAATTAGACAAAGATTATAATATAATATCTAATAAATTATTTGATATTACTAGGCGTGATATTGAAATCGTAGAGACGCATAATTATGCGTCTCTACAGTAAGACTAAAATTAAAGTTTATTATATGCTTTCATTCCGCCTAAAACATTCTTTGCCTTAAAGCCTTTTGCCTGCATAATTTTTGTCGCATATACAGATCTGTTTCCTGATCGGCAAATTACTGCAATGTTTTTATCTTCATATTTTTCCATTTCATTAATACGCTGGCCTAGAACCTGAACTGGAATGTTAATAACACCTTTAATTTGTCCATGTTGACCAACTAATTCTTGTGGAGTTCTAACATCTAAAATTACTAAATTGGAATCCGTCTTCATTGCTTCTTTCAATTCAGCAGCTGTTATATTAAAGTTATCTTCAGTTTCTTTATTTTGGCAACTCACAGTTGCCGCAGTTATTATAAATATGAGTATAAAAAGAAATTTAATTCTTTTCATTATATCGTCCTTTCTATTATGCATTAAAAAATTATTATAATTATGAATAAAATCAAATCAATACCCACACTGAGCTTTGTTGAAGTGTAAGATCGGCTCATGGTTCGACTCTGCTCACCATGAAACGTTTACGACTCATGCATATTTATTATTCTATCTTATTTTCTAATTCTGCAATGTTTGAAATACTTGATTTAAGAACATCTCCCCTTTCAACCTTGCTTACACCTTTGGGTGTACCGGTATAAATTAAATCTCCCGGCTCCAATGTCATTCTTTCAGAAATATATTTAACAATTTCTTTTGGAGAAAATATCATTTTGTCTGCATATGAGTTTTGCTGAAGATTTTCGTTCTTGTACAACAAAATATTCTCATCACCGGTTAATTGATATTCATCTTTGGAGATAAAATCAGAAACTACGGCACATGTATCAAAACTCTTTGCTAATGTCCATGGATTGCCTTTACTTCTAAACTGATTTTGAAGATCTCTCAAAGTCATATCCAGACCAACACCATATCCAACTATTGCATCCTCAGCTTCATCATCATTAGCACTTTTTACTTCTTTACCAATTAGCAAAACCAACTCAACCTCATGATGCAATTCATCTGAATAATTTGGATGAATGATTGAATCACCATCATAGATTAATGTGGATGGTGGTTTAAGAAATATTATCGGGAATTCGGGGACATCATTACTCAATTCTTTTGCATGATCAGCATAATTTCTGCCTACACAAACTATCTTACCAACTGTGTATTCTTGATCGCCATTTCTAATTTTTACTTTTTTCATACTAATTCCGTTTTTATTTGATGCAAAATTATGATCTGGGATTCAAATAATATATTTTTTTCAGATCCGGTATTCTAGAACCAGAAACCGGCATGACACGATTTGAAACGGGCTCCTGGTTTATGATCAATTTTGCAGAATACAGAACCTATTAAATTTCTATATTGATTTTCGTTACAAACATACGGGAAAGACTATCTGCTATATTCTAGTTAGTCTAAAATCAAAAGTGCCTATCAATTAAAATAAATATGCTTCACTTAATAATCAATATTTCTTTCTGCGGAGTTGTTAACCATTCTGCCCCGTCCTCCGTAACAACAACCATTTCTTCAATAGTTGCAACTCCCCGGTTTTCAATTGTTAGTCTTGGTTCAATAGTAAAAACCATTCCCTCTTCTAATTTTTGAAATGGCTTCTGGGCATACTTCTCCCAAGCCGGGCCAAGAAGAGCGGTACCATCATGAGAAAATCTTCCAACCTGATGCCCCAATCCGTGAGGGAATTCTTCATATCCATTTTTTACAACAATAGTCCTTGCAATGGCATCAATTTCTTTTGCTAGAATTTCTAATTTCATTCCTTGCTTTGATAATTCAATAGATTCAACAATTGTATCAAATCCTTTTTGAACATCGGCAGGAACTTCCGTTTCATCTTCTTTCATTATATAAAATGTTCTCTGCATATCTGAACAGTAACCATTTACCTTAACACCAAAATCCATGTTAAGTATATGCCCACGTTCAACTATCTTATCAGATGGAGCATAGTGAGCACCCGCCGTATCAGGGCCCGTAAATACTGCTGGACAGACTGTTTCTTCCCATGCATATTCAAGGTTTCTTTTTTCTATTTCGGTTTTAATAAAAGTTGCGATATCTTTTTCAGTCAATCCAGGTTTTATAAACTTATGAACAAGTTCAAATATTTCTTCTGTATGTTTAATTGCTTCTCGTATGTTTTCAATTTCTGTAGTTGACTTTCGCTCTCTTAATGCAGAAACTAATTTCTCGCCTGAAATGATTCTATCTTCCATATTAATATCGGCAAGAATTTTTTGCATAGTCACAAACATTCCGTGGGTAATGCCATCGCAAATTTCACTTCCTTCAGAAAAATTTAATGCAATTTGTTTAGGATTTAATTCCTTCAGATAATTTTGCAATGGTTCTTTTACTCCGGTTACAAAACCAATCACCTCGTCATACGCATTTAAGTCTTTTATTGTTTCAACATCATACTTTCCAACAATAGCTGCTGTCTTACTGGATTTTGTAATAATAAATGCTGAATGCCATGTTACATCGGCTGTTGCAAGAAATGCCAGAGTTGGATCTCCATTAATCTGACTCTCTCTTACAAATGTAATCCAACAATCAACATCAAATTCTTTTAAAATATCTTTTGCTTGTTCTACTTTTTCATTCACTAACATTTCTATTCCATATTAATGAGCAAATTTTTTGAGTTGCTTCATGCCTAATAAAGCAAGTACGGCAGAGAATATTAATATTCCGGTTAAGATTAGGAAATATTCATGATGTTCAAAATCACTGTAGTATTTACCTAATAATCCTGAGCCGTAACTCCCGAATGATGTTGCCAAAAACCATCCACCCATCATTAAGCCCTGAATTTTAGGTGGGGCAACTTTTGAGACATATGATTGTCCCATTGGTGATATTAATATTTCTGAAAGTGTAACAATAAGATATGTAGAAATTAGCCAACTCGGAGACATCATATTCGAATCGCTATTACCACCTTCTAACGAAGCCCAGACCATTACTACCATGGATAATCCCATGATTACCATCCCAGCAAATATCTTTACTGGAGTACTAGGTTCCTTACCCTTCTTATTTAGATTCGCAAAATATTTCAAGAGTAATGGAGTTAAAATTAAAATAAAAAATGGATTGAAAAACTGATATGTTTCCGGTCTGAGAAATTCAAATATTTTCGTAGATCTTTCTGCAAACAACGTTAGAGCAAATCCATTTTGATAAAATGCCATCCAGAAAAATATTACGATAGTAAAGAGAATACCTAAAGTTAAAACTCTAGATCTTGTTTCTTTAGGTGATATATCTTCAAAAACAATTTCCTTCTCAGAGTTTTTGGATTGCTTTACATCTGCCGTTAAGAGTTTTTCTTTTCCGGTATAAAATGTTACAAGACAAATTAGCATACCAAATGCAGCTGCCCAGAAAGACATTCTATAATCATTAAACAAATAGCCCAATAAAGTTGCTGCCAATGGCGCAATTGTTGCTCCTACATTTACGCCCATATAAAAAATATTAAACCCAGCATCCTTTAAGTGAACCTTATCCCTATATAAATTACCAACAAGTACCGCCATATTAACTTTAAAAATACCAGTACCGAAGGCAACCAAGAATAAACCAAGATAGAAACTTACTAATTGATCAGCCGAAGATAGAGCGAGTGCAACATATCCAAACATCATTAAAGTAGCTCCAGCAAAAACCGTATTTATTTGTCCAAATATTTTATCGCCCAAATATCCACCCAACAACGGAATGAAATACACCAGTCCGAGAAACGCACCATAATGATCACCTTTAACTGAATCACTCCAGCCAAACTCACTATCCATGTATAACACAAGAATTGCCATCATAATATAAAAGCCAAAGCGTTCCCACATTTCTGTAGTAAACATTACCATTATCCCTTTCGGATGATTTTTAAGCATAATACTTCCTTATAAATTAATTTCTGTACCGATTTTTAGTTTGTCTGCATTTTCTAAAATAACTGCCGCAGCAGCTATATCCTGAACTGCATTGCCTACTGATTTAAAAACTGTAATTCTATCTGTATCTTTTCTTCCCTCTTTAACCTCACTAACTACTTCACCAATTTCAGCAAAAATGTGTTCTTCAGTAATTCTATTATTATTTATTGGTTGAATAATGTCTCCCGCTTCACAAAGACAAGCTTCTCTTGAATCGACATATAATTTGGAGTTTACAATAGTTTCCGAAGGGATTTCGCACATATCAGGTTTATACGAACCAATTCCATTAACATGCACAGTTTCTTTAATATTTGCATGTTCGAATACCGGGAACGAAGATGAAGTTGCTGTACATATAATATCAGCATCATTAAGAAATTTGTTATCTATTAATTTTTCTAATTTCGCGTTTACTTTAGGCTGTATTGTATCAATTAGTTTGGCAATTCTACTGTCATTCAAATCTGATATATAGATGTTTTCTAAATCTCTAACTGCACAAATGGCTTCTAATTGCTTTTCTGATTGAATTCCTGCGCCAAAAATCACAGCAATTTTTGCCTCTTTAATACTCAGCAAATCCGTTGCTAGTCCAGATGCCGCACCCGTTCTTATTGATGTTAAATATTCCCCATCCATAATTGCAATAGGCTCACCGGTTTCAGCATTGAAAACATTATACATTGCCTGGATCATTGGTAAATTATTTGAAGGATTGTTTTTATGAATCATTACTGATTTTAATCCAACTAACTTTTTTGCCGGGAAATTTACTGGCATGAAAAGTGCACCTGAATCTGAATTCTCCAGATTCATATTAACTCTAAGAGGTGCATTAACATTTCCTTTTGATAATTCAGAAAAGGCAATCTTCATTGCTTCAATTGCAGAAAGCATATCGATGCATTTCATTACATCTGTTTGAGAGAGAAATTTTATTTTTTTAGGCATGTGTTATAATTTTTTCATCTAAAGATAAATCCATCTTTCAATGCATCATTTGGATCAATTAAGAATTCATGTTTCCCGGTAATGTTGGCAGTTCCTTCTACTTCAGGAATTATAGCCGAGAAGACTCCAAACTCAGTTTCCTTAATAATTTTACCATTAAATTTGGTTCCCAGAATACTTTCAATTTTCATTTGCTGATTAAGATCTAAATTCCCTTTTGCATATTCCATTGCTACTCTTCCACTTACCCCAGTTCCAGTCGGACTTCTATCAACTTCACCCTCTGCAAATATACAAACGTTTCTGCTGTCAGTATTTTCACCCAATGAATTTCCATAGAAAATTGTACCATATAGATAACTCAAATCTTCTTCAAATGGATGCTTAATCTCAAAATTTTCCATAACTGCATTTTTGATAAGCATACCTTTTTGAATTAAACTTGTAAAATTATCTGGTGCCATACTTATATTAAGCTCATCTGCATTAACGTATGCATAGAAAGCGCCGCCATAGGAGATGTCAAATTTTACAATACCAATTTCATCTACTGCAATTTCTGCATCTTTGAGATACAAAAATGAAGGGACATTGTGAAAATAGACACTTGTAACAATACCGTCTTTAATTCTCGCATGGGATATTATTTGTCCTGCTGGTGCATCAATTTTAATGATAGTCTCCGGAGATTGCATTTTAATCATTCCAGATTCCAGAACTACTTTTGTTACGGCAATAATTCCATGTCCGCACATGGAACTATAACCTTCGTTATGAGTAAAGATTACGCCAAAATCTGAGTCTTCTCGCTCAGTCTCTGTAATTATACACCCATACATATCAGCATGACCTCTTGGCTCCCACATTAACGCAGTTCTCAAATGGTCATAATTCTCTCTAAAATATTTACGTTTTTCAAGAATTGAATTCCCTTTTAGTTCAGGTAATCCACCGGTAAATATTCTTAATGGTTCGCCTTCCGTATGAGCATCAATTGCTGTTATTCTCAACCAATCAGTAGAAGGCTGCCAACTTGCTAATTTTGTAAGATCTACTTGTTTCATCAAACTACATCCCTTTCTGCTCAGTTCTATAAATTATTTCATTCTGAAGATCTTCACCTAAGTTTACAAAATAATCGCTATAACCCGCAACCCTGACAATTAGATCCCTATAATTTTCCGGTTCTTTCTGTGCTTTTTTAAGTGTCTCCACATCCACAACATTAAACTGAATATGGTGCCCATCCATTTTAAAATAAGAACGAATTAAATGTAGAACTTTTAGTCTTCCAGATTCATCTTCAAGTATTTGAGGTGTAAATTTTTGGTTTAACAATGTTCCACCGGTTCTGAGATGATCAATTTTAGATGCTGATTTAATAACCGACGTTGGCCCGTTTCTATCAGCTCCCTGAACAGGTGATATTCCTTCTGACAAAGGCTTCTTGGCTAATCTGCCATCAGGTGTAGCACCAATAACACTCCCAAAATATACGTGACATGTAGTAGGCAATAGATTAATTCTGAAGTGTCCTCCTTTTGTATTAGGACGTCCGTCTATTGCAGAGAAGTACATTTCAAAAACTTCTCTTAACAAATCATCTGCTTTATCGTCATCATTACCGTACTTCGGAGTCTCATCCAAAAACATTTTTCTAATGTTTTCCTTTCCCTCAAAATTTTTATTCAGTGCTTCGATCATTTCATTTATTGATATTTTTTTATCCTGGTAAACGCTGTATTTAATTGATGAGAGACAGTCTGTTATTGTTCCCATTCCAACACCTTGAATATAGGAAGAGTTGTATCTTGCGCCTCCATTATTATAATCCTTGCCTCTCTTTACACAGTCATCAACTAAAATTGACATAAAAGGAGCAGGTAAATATTTTGCCCATAATCTCTCAATAATTAGGTTTCCTTTTATTTTAATATCAATAAAGTAGTTGAGTTGCTTCTTAAGTGCAGTCATGAATTCTTCAAAAGAATTAAAACTTGCTGGGTCTCCTGTTGCTATTCCAATTTGTTTATTTATTCTTGGATCAATACCATTGTGAAGTGTAATTTCGAGAACTTTAGGAATGTTAAAATAACCAGTTAAAATGTAACTTTCCTTTCCGAAAGCTCCCGTCTCAACACAGCCACTGGCACCGCCATTTCTTGCGTCAACAATACTTTTCCCTTGACGTAGCATTTCCTGAATGATGGCATCAGTATTAAAAATAGATGGCTGACCAAAACCCGTTTTTGTAATTTCAAGAGTTCTCTTCAATAATCTGTCAGGATTTTTTTTACTGACTTGAACCATTGAACTTGGCTGCAATAACCGCATCTCTTCAATTACATTCAATATTATATACGTTAGATCATTAGATGCGTCTTCGCCAGATTCTGTAAGTCCACCTAAATTAATAAGACAAAAATCAGTGTAGGTGTTACTTTCTTGAGCAGTAACTCCAACCTTAGGTGGTGCTGGTTGATTGTGAAACTTCACCCAGAATGATTGAAGCAATTCATAAACTTGCTCTTCACTTAGCAAACCACTTTCTATATCTTGCTTAAAGAAAGGATATAAATTCTGATCTAATCTACCAGGATTGAAAGAATCCCAAGTGTTTAATTCTGTAATAACTCCAAGATGAACAAACCAGTAATATTGTAGTGCTTCCCATAATGTGTTTGGTTTATTCTCTGGGACACGATTACAAATTCCAGCCATAGTTTCTAGCTCGTTTTGTCTTTGTACATCTTTTTCACTAGCTGCCATTTCATAAAGATATTTACTATATCTTTTCGCAAAGGAAATAATTGCCTCAGCAGAAATTCTCATTGCTTTTAGCTCTTCTCGCTTTTCAAATGCTTCAGGGTCACCATAAAAGTCAAGCGAGTTAATACTAGCATCAATATCATTAATAAAATCCTTAAATCCCTTCATATAGATTTTATCATCTAATACCGTATGACCTGGAGCTCTCTGTTCCATAAACTCTGTAAAAACACCGGCATCGTAAGCATCTTTCCAATCATCATCTAATTCTTCAAATATTCTATCTCTTAAAGATCTGCCGCTCCAGTATGGTTGAATGGCATCAACTTGAGAAGCTTTAGTTTCTTCATCGACTGAGAAAGAAATTTTCTCTCGAGTATCTAGAATCTCAAAATCTTTCATAGTATGAGTACAAATTTCCGGATATGTTGGTGTTTCATGTGGACCTGGTCCTCTTTCCCCAATAATTAGTTCGCCATCATTTACACAAAGTTGTTTGTTTTCAAGCAGATAGCTAAAAGCCATTGCACGAGCGACAGGTATGCTAACCTTCTCAGCCATTCCACTTTTATAAAATTCTGTTATTAATTTTGCTCTCTCTATTGATATAGAAGGATTTATGCTAAGTGTTTGTTCTCTTAGTTTTTCAATTCTCTCATTCATTTTATTATCCATTTAATTCTGTTTCAAAACCAAACGATTCAACTAATTTTTTAATTTTTTCCAATCTATCTAATGATTGTGCTTCTAAGCTCCCTAATTTCGAATCTTGATTAAGACGTCTATATTTGTCCTCTGCTAATTTATTATAAGGCAGCAGGTCAACTCTATGAATATTATTCAGTGTAAGTAGATAGTTTGAAATTAAGCTTAAATTCTCCTCTGTATCTGTTATGTCTGGAATTAACGGTATGCGAATAACAACCTTAGAGTTAACCGAATTGAGGAATTCAAGATTTTCTTTAATTAACTTGTTTGAAACTCCCGTATATTTTGTGTGAAGCTCATCATCAAAAATTTTTAGATCGTATAAAAACAAATCAGTGTAATTAAATACCTTTTTGAATGAATCTGTTGCCACATAACCGCAAGTATCAACTGTTGTGGAAATGGAATTCTTTTTACACATTCTTAAGATCTCTTCGAGAAAGGAAACTTGGATAAGTGGTTCACCACCGGAGAATGTTGCACCTCCTCCAGATTCATCATAAAATATTAAATCTTTCTTAAGAATATTTAAAACTTCATCACCGGAATATTGCTTAATAAACGTGCTTTCAGAACTTTCACAATAGCCATTACTAAATCCATTTCCGTTTTCAGGTATTTGCTTAATACTCTCAGGATTATGACACCACCAACATCTTAATGGACAGCCTTTAAGAAATACAGTTGTTCGTATTCCCGGTCCATCATGAATTGCAAATTTTTTAATATCAAAAATATGTCCTATCATTTACTCCCTAGTTGCTAATTACCAATTTGCAATGTCTTTTTAAGATAATAAGGTATTTTAATGTAACATTAATTTATTGAGGAGTATATCCAATTTTTATCAAATAATGATATTATATTACCATGTTTTTGCAACATTTGTGCAAATTGCGTTAAATTACTATGCAACCTTAAAATATAAGTTTTGGAGATGAAATGTCTAAAATAATAATCTTCTCATTCGTTCTAATATTCACTGTTAGCTTAAATACATTTGGAGAAGGAGGAAACAATTCAGAATTAACTCTTGATAGAATATATACTAAAAAGGAATTTACTCAACCCAAATTAGGAAAGACTCAGTGGTTTGAGAATGGAAATAGTTACACAATGCTTGAACGAGTAAAAGGTGTGGGACAAAACATTGTTAAATACGATACTGAAACAGATGTTAAAGATATTTTAATTAGTGTTAAAAATTTGATTCCGAAAAACTCCAGCAGACCAATAAATATTTATGATTATGAATTTTCTAGTGACTTGAGATTACTGTTAATCTTCACAAATACTAAAAAAGTCTGGAGAACAAATACACGTGGTGATTACTGGATATTAAACAGAGAGACCAACGAGCTTAAGAAACTAGGGCAAGGAGCAAAACCATCAACACTAATGTTTGCAACTTTATCTCCAGACAATAAACATGTTGCGTATGTAAGAGAGAATAATCTGTACGTAGAATCAATCTATAATGAAGAAATAAATCAACTGACCGTTGACGGCTCTACGACAATAATTAACGGTACTTTTGATTGGGTTTATGAAGAAGAATTAGATTTACAAAATGGCTTTCGGTGGAGTCCCGATAGTAAAAGAATCGCTTATTGGCAAATAGATGCTGAAGGTATTGGTGTCTTTAATATGATAAATAATACTGATTCAATTTATTCAAAAATTATTCCGGTACAATATCCAAAAGTAGGCACACAAAACTCTGCTTGTAAAATTGGGGTGGTTGAAATTGCTTCTAAGAATACAGAATGGTTCAAAATTCCTGGTGATCCAAGAAATAATTACATTGCAAGAATGGATTGGGCAGAGTCTTCTGAAGAAGCAATTATCCAACAATTAAATAGATTGCAGAATTCGAATAAAGTTTATATTGGGAGCGCAAGGACAGGTGAAGTAAGAAACAATTTTGCTGATAAGGACGAAGCCTGGGTAGATGTAGTAGACGATGTTAAATGGTTTAAGAATGGACAATATTTTACCTGGATAAGTGAAAAAGATGGTTGGAGACATGTATATTTAATATCGAGAGATGGAAGTGAAGTTAATAAAATTACTCCTGGCAATTACGATGTAATTAAAATAGTGGGCATAGACCAAACTGATAATTATTTATATTTTATTGCTTCACCACATAATCCTACACAAAAATATTTATTCAGAAAATCTATTTTTAGTGATGATGAAAAAGAGTTATTAACACCAATAGAAATTGGTGGAACAAGTGCTTATGATATTTCCCCTAATTTCAGATGGGCTAAGCATACTCATTCTTCTGCCACTTCCCCAACCCAAATAAATTTAATCAGTTTGCCTGATCATAAGATTGTAAGAAATCTGCAATCCAATATAGAACTGAAAGAAAAACTTGCTCAGTTAGATTTAAACGATCCGGAGTTTTTCAGAGTAGATATTGGAAGTGGAGTTGAGCTTGATGGGTGGAAAATAATTCCACCGGATTTTGATGAAACGAATAAATATCCAGTACTCTTTTTTGTTTATGGAGAGCCAGGCTCGCAAAGAGTTTTAGACAAATGGATGAGAAGAGGTCTATGGCATCAAATGCTTGCCCAAAAAGGATACATTGTAATGTGTATTGATAACCGAGGAACTCCTTCTCCAAGGGGAAGAGATTTTAGAAAGAGTATTTACGGACAAGTAGGAATATTGGCATCTGCAGATCAAGCGGATGCGACCAGAGTAATATCTGAATGGGATTATGTTGATAAAACTAGAATTGGCATTTGGGGATGGAGCGGTGGAGGCTCTATGAGTTTAAATGCAATTTTTCGATATCCGGAATTATATAAAACTGCTATTGCCGTTGCTCCGGTTGGTGATCAGAAACTCTACGATACAATTTATCAAGAACGGTTTATGGGTTTACCATCCACTAATCCAGCAGGTTATAAGAATGGTTCACCCGTTAATTTTGCTCACCAGCTTGAGGGCAATTTATTACTTATTCATGGAACAGGTGACGATAATGTGCATTATCAAAATACTGAGATTGTAATAAATGAGCTCATAAAACACAATAAAATATTCTCTGTTATGCCTTATCCAAACAGATCACATAGTATTTCTGAAGGTATAAATACATACAGACATGTACATGAGATTATGTTAAATTATTTAGAAAATAATTTGTAATTGTTATTTGTCATTCAAACCAAGATAAGCGCGTGTGAAAAATCTCTAAAGTAAATTGGTTAGCAGATCTCTCACAAAAAACAAGTTCGAGATGACATATTATTCATTACGTCTTTCCAGTAAAAATGTAAACTCTATAAGATTTCTCAATCGCTAGTGCTAATTTCGAAATGACATTTGATGAATTGCTTAGGTTTTTTGTTTCTTCTTTTTTGCGGCCGGGAAAAGAATATTGTTAAGTATCAATCTATACCCCGGAGAATTTTTATACAAACTTAATTCTGTTGGCGGATCATTAACTGCATGGCGGTAATCTTCAGGATCGTGTCCCCCATAGAATGTGAAAGTCCCTCTTCCAAATTTACCATGAATATATTTTACTTGATCTGAGCCGGCTCGTTCACCCATTATTATTACTGAATTTTTGATCTTACTTTTTCTGAACATTGTTGTTTGTCCCATAAAACCCTTTATAACATTCACATGATTTTGAGTAAGCATTGTAGGAACAGGATCAAACTTGGCGGAAAAATCAAAAAGCGAGAAGTAATCATTCTTTTCTGCACCAATCTCATTTAATTGAATATCAATATCGCTATACTCATAAACCATTGGATTCATTTCTATGTTGAATTTATCAAAAGCTAAAGTTCTGCTGAAATCCATTCTGCTTTTTGCATCGGCGTCAGGCGCATCCCCATCGTACATTCTATCAGCTATATCTACCTTATCTGCAGCTAAAGCAATATCATAACTATCTGTAGCTGAGCACATTGCAAATAAAAAGCCACCTTGACCAATATAGCTCTTAATTGTTCTTACAACTTCTTTTTCCATTTCTGATACTTTCTTGTACCCATAGTTTGCTGCCTCATTTTCATATAAAAGTTGATTTTCTTGGTACCACCTTGCACCACGGTAACTGGAATAGAACTTTCCAAATTGCCCTGTAAAATCCTCATGATGTAAATGAAGCCAATCGTAATCACTAAGTTTTCCGGTTAAGATTTCTTCAATCCAAATTTTATTATACTCTACTTCTGCATATTCCATCGCAAGAGTAACGGCGTCATCCCAAGGTTGAAATCCTGGGGGAACATAAACTGCAATTTCTGGTGCTTTTTCTAAACGGACTACATCCATGTTCTGGTCATCGCTCTGCACAAAAGAATAGATATCAACCAGCTCAATGTTGTCCAATAGCTTATATGCGACATTTCTAATTCTGCAATCCATTACAACTCTCTCTGAATAATCGAGCATAAAAGAACCGCCTTTGTAGTTCAAAAGCCAATCTGCTTTTAAGCCTCTTTTTAATGCATTAAATGTAATTCCATAAGCTTTAAGGTGATCATTTTGAGAGAGATCCATTGGAATAAATATTTTGGATTGCCCAGAAACATTAATTGATATGGTAATGAGCAATAGTAAGATTTTTTTCATTAGGCTATGTTAACATTGTTATAAGTAAAATTCCGTCTAACATAATTATACATTAAAATTTGTAAAAAGTTGTAATTTGACGGATAAAAAATTATAAAAATGAGAGTAGGGCAGACTAAAAGGAGATATGCTCAATATGAATTTTATTTCGCAAATTGTTAATATAATCTTTCCAAGTATAGGGGCTAAGAAAGTTTATTCAGCTCTTTCAACTCCAAAATTTAGAAAGTTAAAAAAGTTTGAAGAAAATGCTCTCGACTCAGCAAAGAAAGAAAAAATCCGATTTAGGAATTATGAAATACAAACTTATATTTGGGGTGATGAAAACCATAAAACCGTTTTGCTTATTCATGGTTGGGAAGGACACGCTGGTAACTTCGGTGCATTGATCAGTATTTTATTAGACAAAGGATATAAAACTATATCTTTTGATGCTCCTTCACATGGCAGAAGCTCTGTTGGAAAAACAAATATGTTTGAATTTACTGAATGCAGTTCAGCTATGATGAAAAAATATAAACCAAATTTTATTATCAGTCATTCTTTTGGAAGTGTTAGTTCAATAGTTTCAATAAGTGAAAATCAAGATGTGGAAATTGAAAAATGGATTATGATCACAACCCCAAATGACTATAGAGATAGAATGAACGGATTTGCTGATTATTTTAAGTTATCAGGTAGAGGCAGAAAAAAACTGGTTAACATTGTTGAAAAAGATTCTAAAGTTAGTATTAAAACTTTAAACATGACATATTATGGAAAGTTAATCCCAAATATGAAAGAGGCTATAATAATTCACTCAAAGGCAGATATAGTTTTACCAATTGAGCAAGCAAGAAGTGCAAAAAAAACAATCCCAAAATCAAGACTAATTGAAATTGAAAAGGCTGGTCATTTTAATATTCTTTGGTCTAGCAGATTAAAGGAGCTAGTAATGAAACTGATGTAAAAAGCCCAACTAATTAGCTGGGCTTTAATCTTCTATTCTAACTAAATATTTAAGCAGACTTCCTATCGGCCTCGTAGTAGATTGGGTCAGCTCCATTTTCAACAGTATCTTTAGTAATCAGACACTTATCTACATTATCCATATTCGGCAGATCGTACATAATATCCAGCAAAGCAGCTTCAACAATTGATCTTAAAGCTCTTGCACCGGTTTTTCTTTCTATTGCTTTTGTAACAATAGCATCAATAGCAAGTTTATCAAACTCTAACTCAACACCTTCCATAATAAACAATTTTTTAAATTGCTTTATTATTGCATTCTTTGGTTCAGTTAAAATATTTTTAAGCGCTTCTTCATCTAATGAATGCATTGGAGCAATAATTGGTATTCTTCCAATTAACTCAGGAATCAAACCAAACTTCAATAAATCTTCAGGTTGAACTTTAGAATAAAGCTCATCTTTTACTATTTCTTTTTCATCATCCTGATTGGTAGAAAAACCAATAGTATTTTTGTTTAATCTAGATGAGACTATTTGCTCGACACCATCAAAAGCACCGCCAAGTATGAATAGAATATTTTTTGTATTAATATTAATCAAACTTTGTTCAGGATGTTTTCTTCCACCTCTTGGAGGAACACCAGCAACAGTTCCTTCTAAAATTTTAAGTAGAGCTTGCTGAACTCCTTCTCCAGAAACATCTCTTGTTATTGATGCACTTTCACTCTTTCGGGCAATTTTATCAATCTCATCAACATAAATTATACCTTTTTGAGCTTTCTCTAAATTATAATCAGCAGCTTGTAATAAACGAACTAGAATTGTTTCAACATCATCACCAACATAACCGGCTTCTGTTAATGTTGTAGCGTCTGCAATTGCAAATGGAACATCCAAAATTCCGGCTAAGGTTTTACCAATTAAAGTTTTACCAACCCCAGTTGAACCGATGAGCAATATATTGCTCTTTTCAATTTCAATATCGTCATAGTCAAAAAGGGATGCGTTTGAATTTATTCTTTTATAATGATTATAAACTGCAACTGAAATTACTTTTTTTGCTTTATCTTGTCCTATTACATGTTCATCCAAGCTTTTCTTGATCATGTCAGGTGTTAGAGCCGCCGGAGAAGTATCTTTGTTATTGTATGCCGCTAAATTATTTTTTAGAATATCAACACTTGTTTTGACACAAATATCACAGATATAAACTTCCGGTCCTGCAACCATACTAGCAACTTCATTCCCATCTCTTCCACAAAAAGAACACTTTACTGTTTTATGATCATGTGTATCACTCATATACTATTTTTAACCCCATCATTAATTTCTGCAATTATTTTTCTAGCCTTATTAAAATAAATTGAATTTGGGAATTCGTCAAAAATTCTTGTTAACGAATCAAGAGCTTTAACTCCCTCATGCAAACCATAATAATAATTGGAACCCAATAAATATAAAAATCTATCCTTATAGATGTGATTCTCATCACTTTTTAAAACTTCTTCCAAAAAGATAGTAGCTTCTTTGTAATTATTCAATGCTAATTGTAGCTCTACATAGCGTAAAGCAGCAAAATCTTTTAATAGAAACAAATCTGCATTATCAGCTAATTTTCTAAATTCATTAGCAGATTCATCAAATTTTTTCTTCTCAAGTAAATAATCGGCATAAAAAAATGAAAATAAATTGATTGAATCATTTTTTAACGTATTTATTATTAATAAATAATGAAGTGCATCGTTAACATTTTCATCTTTAGGATTTTCAGTAACTTTATTTAGCATCTCAATCGATTCAGAAAATTTGCCACCCCACATTTTAATTTTTGCCAAAAGGAAGTCAGAATTACTTTTCAGGGCGGCATTTGACATTCTGCTTTCTTTAATTTTTAATAAATAATTTTCTGCAGTTATTAATTCACCACTTTTAATAGCGATTTGAGCTAAACCAAAGTATGAATCATTAATATATTGAAGGCTTTTAACTTCCGCAATGATACTAATGAAAATACTATCAGATTTTTTGAGATTATTGAGATTATCACACAAGATTTTGGCCATTCTATATTCAGCTTCAAAACCAACTTTGCTGTCTGGATATTTCTCAACTAAACTATTATACGCATTTAGTAGGTCAGTGTATTCTTCTTGATTCTCTGAATCTTGTAAAATTAATGGCTTCCAGCTTTCTCGATACAAAGACAATATATTAAGATCTGATTCTAAAGAGCGAGTATAGCCTATCTCCGCCTCAGCAAAAAGAGCTGATTTAGGATAATCGCTTATTATTTTATTATAGGCATCAGCTGCGATTTTATGGTCACCAATTCTTGTAGATTGTTGTGCGAAAGCGAATATTGCAGATCCGTTTCTTGTAGTTTTTTCTTCAATCTGAATTATAGCTCTTAAAGCCTTTTCCCGGTTATTAGTTCTTGAGTATAATTCAGCTAATAATTGAAGAATGGTAATATTTTCGACATCTTGAAAAAGCTTTTCTACAGTCAATAAAGTTGGCTCTGTAGCTTGATTAGCATTTATATATGAAATAATTTTATTTTTAATCAGATTTAATTGCTTTGGTTTTTGAAGTAATATTTTACAATACTCTTTTGTTGCTTCTTCATATTTCATTGTAAGAGAATAAAAATTAGCAATATCATAAGAAAATATTGTCTTATCATCTGCTACTTCATTACCCATTCTCAAAACATCAATTGCTCTTTCAATAATTCGGTTTTCGAACATATAATCTGCAATTGTTCTGTAAGTGAATGCATTTTGTGGTTCAAGCTTTAATGCATCTTCCCAAATTTCATTAGCTTTCTGCTCATTCCCCATTAAAAAATATACAGACCCAAGGTCTCCATATAAATTTACTTTGCTTTTGGAAATTTTAAGCTGATTCTGTGTTAATTCAACTGCTTCTTCATATTTTTTTTGACTTACCAATATTTTGAAAAGTGATTGATAGAACTGAAAGTTATGAGGCTGCTGATGGTGCAAATCAGAATAAATCTTTTGGGCCTCTTCAAACTGACCTCTGGCTAAATAGGACTTTGCCAATCTATCTTGATTAGCAATCCTCTTATTTTGGGGGAATGATTGGCCTGTTAGAAAGCCAAAACAAATAACCAATAATAATAATACTTTTATAACTGATTTCATCATATAATCATTTTTAAATACTTCTCTTCAAAAATATTTCCAATATTTAAAATCATATTAGGATCCAAGATCTTCTTAAGCTTTGCCATTTGCAATATACTTTCTTCTCCAAACATTTCAAGTAAATATTTTGTTTTCAGTTTTCCTATACCATGTTCGGCAGAAATTGTTCCGCCTAATTCGATAGATTTTGAACATATTTCGGCATAAAGTTCTCTGCACATTGTTAATTCTTCTGTATTTTTTGGTAGCATATTAAAATGTAGATGAGAATTGCCAATATGACCATAGACTACATATTCTAAATTATGCTTTTCAATTAGATGTTTTGTATTGGAATAGAAGTCCTCAAACTTATCATCCGGAACTGCTGTATCTGTTCCAACCTTTACCAAACCTCTGCTTGAAATAATGTCATTAACTTTAAGTGCAATTTTATGACGGAATTCTTTTAGTTTCTCTTTTTCTTTGGAATCAACGGCAAACCAGATGTTTTCTAAATCTCCATTATGTTTTTCAACTGTTTTTTCAATCGTAAATAATATATTTTCCTCATCAATCTCATCAAATTCTTGTTCAATCCAAACTGCTCCTTGTGAATTTAATGGAATGTTTTGATAATCTTCCATTAAATGACTTAGCGTATTCTTATCAAAAAATTCAATTTCCCTAAAATCAAAAAAAACTTCTCTTTTCTTTGATTTTTTTCTTATTTCATCAACAAAAGAAAATATATTATTCTCATCATTAAAGAAAATAATCATTGAAATTACATTTTGAGGTAGCTCCAGTAGCTTAAGCTTAATACTTGTAATTACCCCTAATGTTCCCTCAGCTCCAATGAAAAGATCTATCAGATCCATATTTGGTTTACAAAAGTAACCTGCTGAATGCTTTACTTCTGGCATTGTGTAATTGGGAATAGAAAATATTAGTTCATAGTTTTCACTTAATTTGATTTTCACTGTATGGTCATCTGCAATGTAAATTCCTCTCTTTAAACGTAGTATTTCTCCGGTTGGCAAAATCACAGTTAGTTCTTCAACAAAATTTCTAGTGGAACCATATTTAAAAGTTCTCGCTCCAGAGGCATTATTAGCCACAGTCCCACCAATACTGCAATTGGTTTCAGTTGGATCAGGCGGATAAAAAAGTCTCTCCTTTTCAACTTCTTGTTGAAAATCGGCTAGTATTACTCCTGGTTGTACAATTGCTGTTTTTGAAACTCGATCAATTGAAATTATTTTATTCAATTTCTCCATTGAAATTAGTATCCCATCTTTTGGAACACTTCCTCCATTTAACCCAGTTCGCCCAGCTGAAATAGTAATATTAAGTCCCGATTTGTTTGCTTGTTTAAATAACAAACATACTTCTTCTTCATTCTCTGGGAAATATACTTTCTGGCAATCACCTTTAATATTTGCGGCGTCTACAAGATAGGATTCAAAATCGGCTTTATCTTCCTTAATAATCATTTTAAGCCAATTATATTTTTACGCCATGTCTATTCATTATTTCTGTCCATTTTTCAATATTCAGTTGTTCCGCTTCATCAATAAGCATAATTGGAATATCATCCTCAATTCTATATCTTCTTCTCGTTTCCTTATCAACAGATACTAAAAATTCTCCATCGAGAACCAGATCAGCTTTTGTCTCTGGACAACATAAAATGTCTAATAAATCTTTACTTATCATTTTCTCTCCGATACTTGGACATTAATAAAATATTAGTATTTTTAAGAACAATTATACTAAATATGAGACCAAATTGTTAGATCGCATTTTTATAAATCTGCCCACGTTAGAAACAGAACGACTAATTCTAAGAAAACTAGAATATTCTGATAAACATGATATTTTTTCATACGCCAAAAATCCGGAAGTTGCCAAACATGTTTTGTGGGATGCACATCAAAGCGAATTCGATACATTAGGTTTTTTGAATCTAATTTATGAAGCTTACAATAAAAATGAAGCAGCACCCTGGGGAATTCAGCTCAAAAATGAAGATAAAATTATCGGAACAACTGGTTTTGTTCATTGGGATAAAAATAATAGAGAAGCTGAAATTGGGTATGCTCTATCCCAAGATTTTTGGAATCGAGGTATAATTTCTGAAGCAGTTACGGAAGTTATTAAATTTGGTTTTGGGCAAATGGAATTAATAAAAATAACTTCTAGTTGTAAACCAGAAAATATTGGATCGTTTAAGGTTCTCCAAAAATGTGGATTTAATTTTGATGGTATTATAAAAAAACAGATGCTAATTAAAGGTGTACTTGAAGACATGAGAATGTACTCATTAACTAAAGATTCTTCCGTACATTAGTTAACCATAATCTTCAATGAATAAAGGCTATTTAGTTGATTTTAAAGTCACATTTCCATACTTTACAACTTATTAATTTGAGGTCAGTATTTTATTTTCTGGTTTATAAAGAAATCTGACTATAGATATTATTATGAGAATAATTATTAATTATTCGTTTTTTAGAATTCGTGTTTCAAAATCAGCCCATAGATGTTGCCAATCTAAAAAAACTATAAATTTACAATTTTGAGATTATCTTAAATTAAAGGTGCGTTGATGAAATTTAAATCAATATTAATACTGTCATTACTGTTGTTAGCAAGCCATATTCTTTTTGCCGGAACAACAGGAAAAATTGCAGGTAGAGTTGTTGATGATGAAACCGGAATGGGTTTGCCGGGAGTAAATGTAATAATTGTAGGTACTACACTTGGTGCAGCAACAGATATTGAAGGTTATTATACTATTCTAAATCTTCCGCCTGATGTTTATGCTGTAAAAGCCACGATGATCGGTTTCTCAGATAGGATCGTTTCTGGCGTCCAGGTTAAAACTGACCTTACAAGTAAAGTAAATCTTTCTTTAACTACAGAGGTTTTAACCAGTGAGGAAATTGTAGTAGTTGCTGAAACTCCTATAGTAATAGTAGATTTAGCAGGAAGTCATCAAACCATTTCTGGGAAGGATCTTGAAACATTACCTGTAACCACTGTTTCTGAAGCAATTGGTTTGCAAGCTGGGGTTTCAAACGGTTTTCAGGTTCGCGGCGGTGGTCAAAGTGAAGTGTTATTTAGAGTAGATGGAATAACCTTACGAGATGGTAGAAGTAACCAGCCAATTACAGATGTACCGTTAAGTGCTGTCCAAGAAATTTCGGTTCAAAAAGGTGGTTTTACCGCTGAGTATAACAATGTTAGATCTGGTATTGTGAATGTTGTATCAAAAGAGGGAAATACCGATTCCTATTCAGGAACTATTACATTTAAAATGAAACCGGCAAGCCCAAAGCATTTTGGAATTTCTCCTTATGACCCAAATGCATATTGGTTAAGACCATATTTGGATGAGGATGTTGCCTGGACTGGAACGAACAATGGTGCTTGGGATAAGTATACTCAAAGACAATACCCACAATGGGATGGATGGAACTCATTTTCTCAGCGAACACTTAATGATGATGATCCCACTAATGATTTAACACCTGAAGCTGCTAAACGATTGTTCGAATGGCAGTATAGAAAACAAGGTGATATTACAAAACCTGATTATTATTTAGATGGCGGATTTGGCGGACCAGTACCACTCATTTCAAAATCTCTAGGAAATCTTCGTTTCTATGCTTCTTTCAAGCGTGAACAAAATCAGTATTTAATGCAAATGTCCAGAGAAGCCTTCACTAACCAAAGTGTAATGTTAAGACTAACAGCTGATTTGAAGCCTTCAATGAAATTAACTGTATTAGGACTCTATGGTGAATTGTTAGGTACATCTGCGAACACAACAGGAAACACTTCACTGCTCACAAGTACGTGGGGAGTTGCAAATACAATTAATACTTCTAGTTTTACAGTTCCTTGGAGAATACATTCTAATGAATACTATTCTCCAACCGCGAGATATAGTAATACATTGTCTGCAAAGTTTACACATGTTTTAAGCCCTGAAACCTTTTACGAAGTTCAATTATTAATGGTTGGCAGAAAATATTTTACTTCTCCGGGTCGTGACAGAAATCTTTCAAAAGACAATGAAATTTTTGACGGGTATTTTGTTGATGAAGCTCCAATTGGTTTTTATGGCGAGTCACTTTCTTCAGTAGATGGAAATCTTGCTTTAGGTGGAGCTCTAAGTGCTTCAAGGGATCAAAGCCAGACAACTACATATTCCGCAAGATTTGATATTGAGAATCAATTTGACAGACATAATCAATTTAAGGCCGGTCTCGAGCTTTCTTATGAAGAGCTGGAAATGGAATTTGGCAGCCGTAATGAATTTCTTCCAGAAGGAAATATAACGACTAGCTTTTTTCAAAAACCTTTAAAAGCTACAGCATATTTTCAAGATAAAATTGAATTTGAAGGATGGGTATCTAATGTTGGCTTAATAGCTGAATATTCTGATCCAAACAGCCAATGGTATAGTATAGATGTTTACGATAGAGATTTTTACTCACAAAATTATGATCCTGACCAAGAAGATAACTTCTTAAACAAGGATGCTGAAGGAGTATTTACTTTAAGTCCAAGAATATCAGTCTCCCATCCGATAACAGAAACATCAAAATTATATTTTAACTATGGGCACTATAGACAATTACAAACTTCTGAAAACCTTTACCGCATTCAGAGAGGAAATAGTAATGAATTGGTTCGAATCGGAGATCCAAGCCTTCCTCTTGCAAAAACTGTAGCATATGAATTAGGATTTGATCAGGCTCTCCTTGATGAATATCTTATAAGAGTTGCGGCTTATTATAAAGATATTACTGATCAGGAAAGATTTGTAAGATATATAAGTTTTGATGATAAAGTAAATTACCGCAAATTAACAAATAATAGTTATGAAGATATTTTCGGAGTTGAAGTTGATTTAACTAAAATATATGGTGAATGGATAACAGGTAATCTCAACTTTGAATATCGGGTTGGGACTTCAGGCTTTTTTGGATTTTTAGAAAACTATGAAAACCCAGCACTCCAGAGAGATTATTTAGAACAAAATCCTGTACAATCGAAACCGAGACCACAGCCAAGGTTTAAATCTTGGATTGATGTTCATACTCCTATTGAATTTGGTCCAAAATTATTAAACCAACACGTTTTAGGTGATTGGCATTTTACATTTCTCTCTCGTTGGACAGCCGGACAATGGTTTACTTGGAATCCACAGAATTTATCTGGAATAGAATTTAACGCTCAATGGAAAGCTGATTATAATGTTGACTTAAAAATAGCAAAAATATTTCCTGTTACAGATCAATTAGATCTGAAATTTTTTGCTGATATGAGTAATTTATTTAATTTTAAACATTTTTCAAATTTATCATTCCGAGATGCATTTGATAGAGATTTTTATATGAAATCTTTACACCTTTCTGAAAGTGATGCAGGAGATTTAGGGTATAATTTCATTCCAGGCGATGATAATCCAGGTGATGTTAGGCCTGTAGGTGTTGATTTTCAGCCAATTGAATGGATGGCAAGTCAAGAATCCCAATCAGCTTCAGATGCTAGTAACGCAGCAATTTACTATGATGCTGCAACTAAAAAATATATGGAACCGATTGATGGCCAGTGGCAAGAAGTTTCAAGTACAAGAATGAATAAAATTCTTGATGATAAAGCATATATAGATATGCCGAATCAATCATTTTTTACTTTTTTGAATCCAAGAAATATCTTTTTTGGAATTACAATCAATTATAAGTTTTAATTACAAGTGATATACTCCTAAAAAAAGGAAATTGTTAGAATGAAAATAAGAATATTAACCTTATCACTATTATCTTTAATTTTTTCTATTGGCAGTATTAGTGCACAAACTTCAAAATGGCTTTCGGTTGGTTCATTACATAATTGGTACTCAAGTTCTGGGAGTGAAATTGAACTTGGGAGGACACCAGGTGTTATCTCTAATCAGCAGGATGGATTAAGATGGCCCGCATTATATAATTTTCAGGATTGTCAAGCTGCAAAATCTTTATGGATTGGTGGAGTAAACTATGATGACTTAAAAGCTCAAAAGACCTTCAATTACAAAGTGGTTCATATGGGTCCAAGAGTTCAGAATATCCTAAGTGAATTCATGCCCCAAGAATTTAAATTAATTGGGAAGTTTAATCATCCTAATGTTTTTGTTGATGGAATACCGGCTGGTAAATTAGATTTCCTTGACTTTGTTGATGAAGTAGATCCTGATATTGTTAGCGATAGAATGATAACTAATACAGTAAATACTGGTATGGGCATTTCAATGACCCGAAAAATATATGCGTACAGTCAGCAGAATCATGATAATTATTTTATTTATGACTATGTGTTTAGAAATACAGGAATTGTCGACCTTGAAGGAACAGTAAATGAGCAAACAATATTTGATATGATGGTATATTTTCAATATAGATATGCACCAGCAAGAGAAGGAGGACCATACGGCTTCGAGTGGCTTCCTCAAAATACTTCTTGGGGAAGATCTACCATGAATGAGGTTGTATATGAAAATAATGGACAACCTTTTAGAGCCCAATATTCTTGGTTGGGAAAACATTCACAATTTACCGAAGGAAGTTCTATCGGAGGACCAAATATTGGATCACCCAACACTGAAGCAGATGGACGATTAGGAGCCGCTCAGTTTGTTGGAGTTATGACTTTACATGCCGATACTAGTCCATCAGACAATACCGATGATCTCGCGCAACCCTTAACAACGGATTATTATGATTCTGACGGTCCGATTACATATAACAACGATCAGTATAATGCAGCACTTATGGATCAAGAATATTCTGTTATGACAATAGGAAGACCCGAACAGTCTCATGCTGCCCAAGTTGGAGACGACTTTGCTGATCAGTTTGGAGGAACTGGCGGTGGTTATTCTCAAGGTCAAGGATTTGGGCCTTATACATTAGCTCCAGGTGATAGTGTTCACATAGTAATTGCCGAAGCCGTTTCAGGGTTAGGAAGAGATTCAGTTCGTTCAATTGGAGCAAAATGGCTAGCCGATTCTGGACCATTTATTAAACCCGATGGTTCCTCAACAAGCAATCGTGATGATTATAAAGATGCATGGGTTTTTACTGGAAAAGATTCTTTGTTTCGTGCATTTGAAAGAGCTCAAATTAACTATGAAAATGGCCTCAGCGTTCCTGAACCACCACCACCACCTTCCGAATTTACTGTAACATCTGGTGGTGATAGGATAAATCTATCTTGGACAAATAATGCAGAAAGTGCAACAGGATTTTCTGGTTATAGATTATATAGAGCCATCCATCAACCAGATACAACTTATGAATTAGTTTTTGAATGTGGTGGCAACTCAGGTAACGAAATTGTAAATGAGTTTAACGACACAGAATTATTAAGAGGATTTGATTATTACTATTATTTAAGCTCTTTTGATAATGGAAGTACAAATGATTTTAATCCGGGAGTTCCATTAGAAAGCGGAAAATTTTATACTATGACAAATTCACCAGCATTTTTGAAAAGACCTCCTGGAGAATCACTTAGTGATATTAGGGTTGTACCTAATCCTTACAACATAAGATTGAGAGAATTACAATTTGGGTCTAGCGGACCTGATAGGATAATGTTTTTTGACATTCCTGGTGAATGTACTATTAAAATATATACTGAACGTGGTGATCTTGTTGAAACTATAGAACACACTGATGGTAGTGGAGATGAGGCGTGGAATTCAATTACGTCATCTCGACAAACAGTAGTAAGTGGAGTTTATATTGCAACTTTTGTAACTCCAAAAGGTGAACAAGCAATTAGAAAATTCATTATAATCCGTTAACCATAAAGGTTTAATTCTAAGGAAGCTAAAATGAAAAAGCACAATTTATTTCATATTGCAGTTTTGGTATTTGTTATCTGTTTTTCACAAAATTTATTTGGACAAGAGAATACTAAAATTGCTCAGACAGGATTTCAATTTTTAACTGTCGGTACAGATGCAAGAGCTACATCTCTCGGAGAAGCGTATACAACTACAGAGGGAACGTCGAATGCGATGTTTTATAATCCTGCCGGAATGGCAAGATTAAACTCTTTTGTTGACTTTTCAATAAACCGTATGGACTGGATTGCAGACATTACATATTTATCCGGAACAATAGGATTTGATATAGAGGATGGGAAATATGGAATCTTCGGCCTAAGTTTCCAATATGTTGATTACGGAGAGTTCTTATTTACTCGTGTTGCTCCAAATGATGCTGGTTACGTAGATATTGATGGATTTCCAGAGCCCTATTCCTTTTCTATTGGGTTAGGATATGCAAAAGCACTTTCTGATAAGTTTTCAATTGGCGGTCAAATTAAATATGCTACACAAAACTTGGGAAATAGTTATCTGCCAGCTACAGGAACAGACGATGACGGTAAAGAAATAACTGTTTTTGGTGAAGAAAAAGAATATGAAATTGGTGTTCTTGCATTTGATTTTGGAACACTTTATAAAACGGGTTATAAAAGTTTAGCGTTTGGAATGTCAGTAAGAAACTTTGCAGAAGAAGTAAAATATGAGAAAGAAGGTTTTCAATTACCATTGGTCTTCAAAATTGGAATTTCCATGGATCTTGTTGACTTCTATGATGAACTTAAAGATAATCACTCATTGGTACTAAGTGTAGATGCTGCACATCCTCGTTCACACCCAGAATATATTGCTGTTGGTGGCGAATATGTTTTTATGAACATTGTTTCATTTAGAGCCGGATATGTTTCTGGGCAAGATTTATATGATTTTACAGCTGGATTTGGAGTAAAACAATTTGGGCTAGAAGTAAATTATTCTTATACACCTTTTATTGATTTTGAGGATGTTCATAGAATTAGTTTGGGATTTGGAATGTAGAATTAGTTTTATCATAAAAGAATAAAATGAACGTTTGGGCATAGATTATTAAATGTAAATATTAAGGGAATTATAATGCTTAAAGCATTAAGAATACTCCTAGTGCTTTTCTTGTTGGGTTACAATATTATTATTGCGGGCACTACAGGTAAAATTGCCGGGAGAGTGGTTGATGCAGAAACCAATCAACCTTTGCCTGGTGTAAATATTGTGCTACAAGGAACTAGTTTCGGTGCATCCACTAATGAAAACGGTGAATATGTTATACTAAACTCTCCAGCCGGTATACACTCACTCAGATTTTCAATGATTGGTTATGCAAATTATATTGTGGAAAATGTTAGAGTAATAATTGATTTAACCACTAATATTAATGCCCAGCTGCAACTCGAAGTGATAGTTGGCAGTGAAGTGATAATTATTGCAGAAAGTCCGATTGTTGCAAGAGATGTTTCTAATAGTCAAATGAATATTTCTTCAACAACTATAGAAAGTCTACCTGTTCAATCTGTAGATGATGTTTTAACCCTTCAAGCAGGAATTGAACAAGGAACTACCGGTATCTTAGTAAGAGGTGGTAGCTCCAATCAAACAGTTTTTATGGTTGATGGTTTATCTCAAAACGATGAACGATCAAATATCCCTTTTACCGGCGTAAGTCTTAGCTCAGTTAAAGAAATACAAGTACAAACCGGTGGATTTAATGCTGAGTACGGAAATTTAAGATCTGGTTTAGTTAATGTTGTAACTAAAGAAGGTAATCAAAATTATTCCGGTACAGTTTCTTTTAGATTTGGACCTGCAGCAAAAAAACATTTTGGGACATCAATTTATAGTCCGGATTCATATTTTAATCGTCCATACCTTGATCCGGAAGTTGCTTATACAGGTACAAATAATGGTGCTTGGGACGATTATACACAAAAACAATATCCTCAATTTGAAGGTTGGAATTCAATTTCACAAGCTTCATTAAGTGATAATGATCCAAGTAATGATCTTACCCCAGAAGGAGCAAAAAGATTATACCAATGGCAGCATAGAAGACAAGGAGATATAAAAAAGCCTGACTATATAATTGACATGGGATTTGGAGGTCCGGTACCGTTTTTAAGCGAATTTCTTGGAAATTTGAGATTTTATTTATCCTTCTTTAAGCAACAAGATGTTTTTATTTTCCCCCTCTCTAGAGATAGCTACGATGAAAACCATACTCAGTTAAAGCTTAATTCAGATATTTCTCAAAATATGAAATTAACTGTTTCTGGATTATATGGCGAAACGCATTCTGTATCACCTTATACTTGGACTACAACACCTACAGGTCGTGTTTTAAGTTCAGATTATGAAATTGCAAATTTGGTTAACAGTAATTCTGGAAATAGTATTTTATATATGCCGGGTTATTATAGCCCGAGTTCAATCTACAGAACAATGATTAATTCAAAATTCACTCATGTTCTGAATCAAAATTCTTACTATGAGATTAAAGTTCAGCATAAAATTAGCAAATACAATACTTTTCAATTGGAAGGAAGAGATACAAGTAGAGTAAATGAGCCAGTACCGGGTTATTTTGTAGACGAAGCACCTATTGGTTATTGGGGATATGGAACTACAGGTATTGATGGAATGTCAATGAGTGGCTGGATGAATTTAGGAAGAGATGATAGTAAAATATCTACTACATCTTTAGAATTCGATATGACTTCACAAATCAATCAGCAAAACCAACTTAAAGCCGGTATTGCATTGACATATAATGACTATGATATTAATTCTGGGACATATAGTCCATCATTTACAACTTGGACAAGAAGCATGGTTTATCAAATTTCCCCATTTAGATTAGGAACTTATTTACAAGATAAACTTGAGTTTGAAGGCTTTGTAATGAATGCTGGTCTTCGATTGGATTATTCAGCTCCAAATGTTAGCTGGTATGTATTTGAAGATTATGATAAAAACTTAAGTGCCGGTTATGGTAATTCAATAGAAGATGATTTGTTGACGGAAGATGCCAAAGGTGAACTATATTTAAGTCCTAGACTAGGTATAGCTCATCCAATAACTGACGATTCGAAGCTGTATTTTAACTACGGACATTTTAGATCTGAGGCTTCTTCTTCTTATAGATTTAGACTACAGCGTGAATCTAACGGATTAGTTACCTCAATTGGTGACCCAACGCTTGAACTTGAGAAAACGGTCGCTTATGAATTGGGATACTCCCAGAATCTACTGGATATGTTTTTATTGAACATTGCGGCATATTATAAGGATATTACAAATCAGCCAGGTTGGGTCTATTATCAAAATTTGAATTCTACTGTTCAGTATAACCAAGCAGCGAATAATAATTATCAGGACGTTAGAGGATTTGAGATTACATTATCTAAAACACGCGGAAGCTGGTTAAGAGGATTCATCAACTACACTTATCATGTAGAGACTTCCGGTTATTTTGGCTATACAAGTTATTATGAAGATCCAGTTGAACAACGAAATTATTTAAATCAAAATCCAAAACAAGAAAGACCATTACCACGTCCATTTGCAAGAGCTAATATTGAAGTTTTCTCTCCTTTGGATTTTGGCCCTAGGGTTGGTGATTATTATCCGTTTGAACAAATTAGCTTAAATGTATTAGCTGAATGGAAAACAGGAAGATATGAAACTTATAATCCCAATCTTATCCCTGGTATTGAAAATAATGTACAGTGGGTTGATTTTTTAAATATAGATTTAAGATTATCAAAGATATTTAATTTTGATAATTTTGATATGATTTTCTATTTAGATATATCTAATCTTCTTGACCATAAACAACTTAGCTTTGCAGGTTTTTCTAACAGTTTTGATTATAATAATTATTTGGAATCACTCAACTTTTCTTGGGAAGATGAGGAAGAGAAAGGTGAAGATAAAATTGGGGATTACAGATCCTACAATGTTAAGTATGATCCATTGGAAGACAATCCTACAAATAATCCGGAAATCAAATCAAGAAACGATAAAAGAAAAGAAACAAAATCTTATATAGATATGCCAAATATTAGCTCATTTGCGTTTTTAAACCCAAGAAAATTAACGCTGGGAATTAAAATTGATTTTTAGAATAGTAACCATATGAAATTGATCAAAAAGAATAAGTATTATTTATTAAGTCTTCTTTTATTTGCCGGATCTACTCAAATTATTGGCCAGGTGCAAGGGACTGAAAAACGTTATGTCCGAATAGGTCCTTTACAAAGTCATTTTTCTGCATATGGATCAGAACGAGCCTGGAATAACACCTATTATGAAGGCTTGAAATGGCCTGCTGATTATCCTTATCAAGACAACTCCGTGATAAAGCGATTCTGGGTTGGCTTAGATGACTTCACGGATGAACAAGATGAACATTGGGAAAAGTATGGGCTCTATTTTGCGGCAGATTATGTCGGGCAGTCGTTATTCCCGGTTGAACTTAAACAAACAGCTAAATTTGAACCAACAAAAATATTTGTAGATGGAAATAATATCTCTAGTAGGTATTTAGGTGATATTGATGAATATAATCCTGATCAAATTCCTGATAGAATTATTTCGAATATTGTGAATACTCGCACTGGCCTTACAATGAAAAGAGAAATATGGGCATTCAGTCAGCAGTATCATAACAATTACTTCATCAAAATATTTACATTTACAAATACAGGTAATACTGACTATGATGATGATATTGAATTAAATGCTCCTTTAAAAGGAATTAGAATTGGCTGGGGAACCAGATATAGTGTTTCAAGAGATGGTGCTTCTAATATTGGTGGGACTCAAACTTATGGTCGTCATATGTGGGTTACAAAACGTGGTGAAAATTATGCGGATCATGTAAATGACAATATAACTGAGGCCAATCCTATTGTAGATTGGATTAGATGTGGATTTGGATGGGCTGGACAATCGAGCACAAACTCATTTGATAATGTTGGTGGACCAGATGTTACAGGAAATGGTCGGTTAGCAGCACCACAGCATGCAGGTGTTGCATTTCTACACATTGATAAGAATGCTAATGATAATTCTGATGACCCTACTCAACCGGCTGTGTTAGGTTGGCACGCAGGTGATACGTATCCTTCACTTGGTGATATGCAAAATGTCGCACCTATGATTCAATTATACTCTATGTTGTCTGGTAGTCCTTTTAAAGGCCTTGGTGGAACAAATAGACTTTACGAATCAAATATTGAATCGATAACTCATAAACTTGATCCACACACACTTCACAATGATGAAGGGGGAACAAATATTTGGGCAAATTATGGCCCTTATGATCTAGAACCTGGTGAAAGCATTGTAATTGTTGAAGCAGAAGCTGTAGATGGTCTAAACAGACAACTATGTGAAGATATTGGGCTGAGATGGAAAGAAGCCTATGATAATCCTGGAGATACAGGTCCATTTGAGCTTCCTGACGGTTCAACTACATCTGATGAAAATATTTATAAGAATACTTGGGTATTGACCGGACAAGATTCAATATTACAAACATTTGGAAGGGCAAAAAGAAATTTTGATTCTGGCTTCAATATTCCACAACCCCCTCTCCCACCAACTCTTTTTGATGTAAAATCGGGTGGAGATAGAATTAGGCTTAGTTGGGGGGCAAGTCCATCCGAATCTGAATCAAATTTTGAAGGATATAAAATATTTAGAGCTATTGGTAAACCAGATACTGTTTATGAAGAGATTTATACTGCTGCATTGGGAACTTATAGTTTTGATGATATCACAGCAATTAGAGGATTTTCTTATTATTACTATATAAGTTCATTTACTGATGGAAGTCTTAATAATAGTGGAGAAACAAATCCATTAGGATCTTTGGTCAGCAGCAAATATTACACTAAAACAAGTGAACCAGCATTCCTTCAAAGACAAGCCGGGAATAATTTGGAAAGTATCAGAATTGTCCCAAATCCATATAGTGTTAGATTATCTAGAGATTTACAATATACTGGTGAGGAAGATAAAATTATGTTTTTAGATATCCCCGGATATTGTAAAATTAAAATTTATACAGAAAGAGGTGACTTAGTTGAAGAAATTGATCATGACAACGGAAGTGGTGATCATGCTTGGAATTCTATATCCCTATCAAGACAAGTAGTTGTTAGCGGTATTTATATAGCTCACTTCACTGTTACACAAGACCATATTGACCTTGACACAGGAACAGTATTATATAAAAAGGGTGAAACTGCCATTAGAAAATTTATTGTTATTAGATAATTTTATTTATAAAATATACTTCTGAGGAGTAATAAAATGAATCGATTCTTTATGAAAATATTATTGATGTTTATGGTTGTTATTTTTTCTTGGGGTTGTGAAAATGATTATCCGGATAGTATTTATAATTCGGATGCAACATTTAAAGCAAATCCAATTGTAACGTCCATAAGTCCGGAAATAGCATTTGCAGGTGTAGATACTGTTGATATAGTAGGAGAAAACTTTGCATCCAATCCAAATGAAATTGCCGTTTACTTTAATGGTGCAGAAGGGGAAATTATCTCAACTTCTCCAAACTTAATTAGAGTTATTGCTGCAAATGTTATTAATGATTCTGTTAAGGTACAGGTACGAGTTGATGGAGCATTAGAATTTGCAGAATTTGATTCCTATAAACTCGAAGCAATTCTGATCAATTATGGCAATTTTGATGAATTTGATAATGTTTTTGGTATTGAATGTGATTTGAATGAAAATGTTTATATATCATTAGTTAGTAAAAAGATTGAAATAGTATCTCAAGATTTGGAAAGAACCTCGTATGTTACCGACTTGCTCTTAGATAAATCAAGTCAAATGAAATTTGGGCCGGAAGGTGAACTTTATTCTTTAAACGGAGTTCGGTTTTTAGTTAGAATTGAGCCAAATGGTGGAAATGATGGATTATTTGCCACGTTACCAGGAAATGCATGGGATATGGATTTTGATTCAAACCAAGATCTCTATTTGGGCGGCGGCGGAGAGGCTGTATATAAGGTTACTTTAGATAAACAAGTATCAACTGTTATGGAATATTCAGATGTTAATATTAAAGCAATAAGGGTATTTGATAATTATGTTTATGTTGCAGGGGAGTATTCAGGTGATGATGCAAATACACCGATCGTTGGAGTTTGGAGAAATCAAATAATATCTGGCTCGGAAACATTGGGCGAGACCGAAGTAGTTTTTGATTTCGATGCTAATTATCCGGGTTTTGAAATCTTATCATTAGAAATTGCAGAAGATGGTGATTTGTATCTTGGGACAACTGCTCCTGAAGCAATCATTACAGTACACCCCGGTGGTAATTTTGAACCTCTTTATGCTGGCGTTCTTACACCTAATATTTATGCTATGACTTGGGGGAATGGTGAGTTTTTGTATCTTACTAGAAGATTTCTTATTGAAGACAGTGCTGGTGAAAAGAAGGAAATTGGAGAAGTTCTTAGAATTAACATGAGAAAAAAAAGTGCACCATATTTTGGAAGAAAATAATATGTCTTTTATAAATAATAATTTTATTTTATATTCAATTAAGTTTATCATTCACACATAAGGAGGCACCATGAAAAGAACGCTAACATTATTATTGGGAGTAATGCTCTTCGGTAGCATACTTCAAGGACAAAGTACTTTTGATAAAGTACTGTTTGATTTTGATTTAGAGCCATCGAATAGCTATGGCGTACATGGAGTTGCAGTAGCACCCGATGGTAACGTTTGGGTGGTTATGTTTGGCGCCATGACAGGCGATACCATATTTACTCCAGCTGGCGATACACTTGATATGCGACCAATTTATGTATTGGATCCAACAACAGGTGATCATGTATCATTTTCACCCATCCGTTTTTTAGAATGGGCAGATGGCACAATAGATACATTAGTTAATAGTTCTAGAGGCATTGAAGTTGATAATGACGGTAATTTATTGATTACTGGACCACTAGGCTCAAATTCAATAGTAAGAATTGACTATACAAATGGAAAACCTCTTGGAAGTTTTGTTGCTCCAAATACTGGATCAATGACCGAAGCAGTTCAATCACCAGCAGATGGTAACATCTATGTAACACATGTTGTTCCATCCGGCAAACCAATTTACTTAATAGATACAGACTTAAACTTTATTAGTAATGCAGTAGATTCATTTTTCAACATAAATAGAACTTTAGAAGTAAGCGCCGACGGAATGGATCTCTATACTGGTTCTATTTACAATGGTGTTGGAATAAGACATTTTCATAGTGATGCACCGGGTTTAACTCCATTTGAAGCAGTTAGTGATTTTGGTAACTGGACAAATGTAGAAGGAGTTGACACAGTATATGAGACAATAAATCTTTGGCCAAGTAGTTTAGATTTTGGACCAGATGGACTATTGTGGGCAGGCATGTTAGATGATGGAGAATCTAATGGCCATGGAAAAGGGTCACAATGGTATGGATTTGATGTTGAGAATGGTGCCTTAGTTCGTACAATAGGTACCCCAATGGGGGACAAAGATGCTGGAGGATTCTTCAGACCAAGAGGAGCCGCATGGTCACCAGACGGAACAAAAATGTATCTAGCCGACTTTAATTA
>SWCC01004028.1_pt1 | contig 143140 bp, 109 predicted proteins | sample 4692971 | NCBI WGS metagenome assembly SWCC01 (sample SAMN10267277, study PRJNA491770) | bioreactor metagenome | isolation source: DHS bioreactor inoculated with subseafloor sediment | place: Japan: off Shimokita Peninsula | collected 2006-08
CAGTTCGGAAGCGATGTAATCCATGGTCACATTCTTTACCCCCATGCCCAGAAATAATTCAGATGCCTTTACCAGTATTTTTTCCCGTGTTTCCATGATTGGGTATTAAAGAGCTGCAAAACTATAAAACTATTTTGGTTTTATAGTTTTCTATGAACATAATTTTTGTTAAATATTTTATGGAACTTCTTAATTTGTAATTAATATCACAGATAACCAGGCAAATAGCAAATAACAGGAAAGTCGGACAATCGGGATTACTTCATCATTAATTGTGCTTTTTGGCAAATATTTACTAATGTAATGGTACATATTATGATCAACACTGTTGAATTTTTGTTTTGCTTGTTTCTTTCTGCTCCAATTGTTTAATTTTGCAAAAAGCCCTGGCCATGATTGCACTGTTGATTCCCTTTTTTATGCAAATCCGCTTATTGGATATAATTGACATACTCCTTGTTGCGTTGATTTTATATGCTTTATATAATCTCGTAAAAGGTACTGCGGCAATCAATATACTTTTAGGGATTATAGCCATATTCCTTGCATGGAGGTTGGTGAAAATTCTTGAGATGGAATTATTGACCGAAATACTGGGGGCATTCATCAGTGTAGGATTTATTGCATTGATTGTTGTTTTCCAGCCTGAAATCCGAAAATTCCTGCTTTTGCTAGGCACCTCGGCCTTTAACCGCAAGCGGAGAAACCGTTTTTTGTTCTGGAAAATTCGTGATGGTAACGAAAGTAAAACGGATATCGATCCCATTGTGCAGGCCTGTCACCGCATGGCCAATACCAAAACGGGCGCTTTGATTGTGTTTGCCAGGGTTAACGAATTGGACGATTACATTAATACAGGGGAACTACTCAATGCACGTATTTCCGATCAATTGATTGAGAATATTTTCTATAAAAATGCACCCCTGCATGATGGGGCCGTAATTATTCGCAACAACCAGGTTGTGGCGGCCAGTTGCATACTTCCCGTGTCCAACAACAATACGCTGCCGGCCCACGTAGGTTTGCGCCACCGTTCAGCGGTTGGCATCACCGAAAAATCAGATGCCGTAGCGATAGTTGTATCCGAACAAACCGGGAAAATATCATGGTGCAATGCCGGCGAAATCATATTAAATGTGCCTCCGGCCCAACTGAAATCACTTTTTGAAGAGAGCATGGGAGGGTAGCACGATTTCAGATTTCAGATTTCGGATTGCAGATTTAAGTTTGCAGATCACTGGTTAAAAGATCTAATTGTCAATGTATTCAAGGGCGACTTTCAATTTGAAATCGTCCGGGTAATGGTTTACTTTTACTTTTATAGTCCTGGTTTTAGTTTACTTTTTATGTAAACCTATTTCAGGACAAGACACAAAGTCTCCAAGTATCTGCGTCCCTCAGTCTCCTGGTCCCTCAGTCTCCCCATCCCCTTGTCCTCTCTTAGCCGCCTTCTTACTTCCATCATACAAATCAAACCCAACATATCTGCATTCAAGCTGACCATTAAATAGTATGTGTTTTTTCATGGGTTTCAGCCCTATTCGTTTGATTGCCTGCAAATCAGCACTTATGACCCATGCCTTGTACCCGGCAAAACGCCGCTTAAGCAGGTTTCCCAAATCCTGGTAGAGCTCAATAATATCGTCAACCTGAACACGCTCTCCGTAAGGTGGATTTGTAATCAAAACACCAGGGCCTTCGGGCGGTATAATATCCTGGAAAGGTGTGACCTTTAGCTGGATTTCCTTACTTAGCCGGGCTTGTTTGAGGTTGGCTTCGGCCGAGCGCAGGTTCATGGGTGATATGTCTGACCCAAGTATATCGAAATCAATATCCCGATGCTGATCCATGGCTTCGCTCACCACATCTTCCCACAATTCCTTGTTGAAATCTTTCCATTTCATAAATCCATACTCTCCCCTGAAATGCCCAGCCGGCAGGTTCATGGCAATCATGGCGGCCTCAATCAGCAGTGTTCCAGATCCGCACATGGGGTCAATAAAAGTGGAGTTGCGGTCCCAGCCGCTAAGCAAAATCATGCCTGCTGCCAGCACTTCACTGATTGGCGCCTCTGCGTTAGCAATGTGATATCCTCTTTTGTGTAATGAATCGCCCGAACTATCGAAAGAGAGGTTCACTTCATTATCATTCATGTGGATGTTTATCCTAAAGTCCGGGTTGTCGATGTCAACGGATGGCCTTACGCCGGTTTTTTCGCGGAAGCGATCTGCAATGGCATCTTTTGCCCGCTGCGAAACATATTGCGAGTGCGTAAAAATCGAATTAATCAGGGTTGAATTAATGGCGAAAGTTTCGTCGGATGAAAAATATTCTTCCCATTTTATCGATTTTATGATTGTATAAAGATCCTCTTCGGTCAGGATATTGAACTGTTTTATCGGCAAAAGTATCCTTAATGCCGTGCGGCATTGATAGTTGGCCGCGTACATTAGCCGCTTGTCGCCTTCAAAGGATACTGCCCTGTATAGTACTTCGATGTTACTGGCGCCCAGATCCGACAATTCACCGGCTAATGTGGTTTCGAGGCCCGATGGGCATTTTGCGAGCAACTTTATCTGGCTTGAAGGGAAAGTGTATGACATACCGTGGTTATGTTATGTTTTTTTTTATTTGTTTTCTGAAGCGGCAACCTTTTCCATAAATGCTTTGGCATTCACGATGTATCTTTGGTGGGTCCCTTCTCCGATTTCTCCAGCCTCGTCATTGGCTGAAACCTTGAACAGCAGCTTTCTGCCATTGGCTTCAAACAATTCTGTCTGGCAGGTTATTTGGGCTCCCCGGGGGCTTGCTTTGGAATGGGTAATGTTAATTTTGGTGCCCACAGTAACGAAACCTTCGGGCAATTGTTCCTGAATGCTCAGTTGTGTGGTTTTTTCCATCAGGGCAATCATTGCAGGAGTAGCAAAAACCTCAATAAGCCCTGATCCATAATGAATTGCGGTATCTGCTTCGGTCACCACCATTCTGCCATGACCTTTTGTTCCAATGTTAAGAGAGAATTCCATGATGGTGATTTCAGGAAAAATTGAAAATGATGGTTTGTTTAAGGTCCGGGTGCAGGCTCTGCGAAACCGGGCATATTTTGGCACATTGCCTGATGATTTGTTTCTCTTTTTCGGAATAATGGTGCGCTGGAAAGTTCAGTTCCACAATTACTTCGCCTACCCTGCGTGGTTCCGACGCCATAATTTTTTTAACATTTGCCGTGGTTCCTTCAATGCTGAATCCCGAATTGTTGGCAGCAATGCCCATTATGGTAATCATGCAGAGACCTAAAGAAGTGGCCATTAGATCGGTGGGCGAAAATGCGGAACCTTTACCGTTGTTATCAACCGGTGCATCGGTAATAAAACTGTCGCCCGAGCGCGTGTGTGTTGCCCTAAGTTGAAGGTCGCCCAGATATTCAAGGGTGGAAGTGGTATCCATAATTTTTTTATGCAAAGATAAACGCATAAACAACAAAAGCCCCGCAAATTGCAGGGCTTTTACAAAACAACACTCTAAGAAAGACTATTTTACATCCGGCGAAACAACGGCAGCCGTGGTTGTGGTTGCTTTTTTACTACCACAGTCGGCTGAAGCGCTTGCTGATTTATCTTTGTCGCCACATGGTTTGCTGCAATCGCCTGCAGCTTTGGCTGATTTTTCTCCACACGAACTCTTGGTTGCTACGGGTGCCTGCGTGCTTGTCTTGCTGGCATCAGCTTTTGGAGGATCCTGGTCAGATGGTGAAGCTACACTGTAAACATTCACATCCTTTGCAACAGCATCAGTACTGTTTGCCGCGAAGGCGAAAACGAATGCAAATACGGATAGTGCAATTATTGCTTTTTTCATGATATATTTGTTTTTGGTTTAGTGCAAAACTAATACGAAACAAGTGGCTTAGTTGTTAAGCATCCGTTAATTACTGTTAATGATTTGTTAAAAAAGAAGTTGAGCGATTGAATACCTTAAATTTGTAGAATTGTTATAGCTGCTGATGAAAAAACGCACCATTCTCCTGCTTATACTTATTAGTTCCTTATCGATGGTGGGCATAGTGTTCATTCAGGTATATTGGGTAAAAAATGCTGTTCAGCTTCAGGCAGCGCAGTTTGACAATAAGGTTCAGCTCATTCTGAAAAGCGTGGTAAACCGGATGTTTGATGAACGTGATATCGCTCTTTCTGATACGACCCGTTGTAAAAATCTGCATTGCGACCACCGAACACTTCAGGTCCTCACTTCCATCAACACCCTTCGCCTCGATTCGTTACTGAACGAAGAATTTGGAAGTATGAAAATCAGTAAAACCTACAAATGGGGCGTTTTTAATGCGGATTGCGAAACTGTTTTTGCCGGTAATTCTGATGGTTTTACCCCTCAGCTTATGGCCACAAATCACCGTGCATCACTGACATGTCTGTATCAATCGGAGGAACTGTTGCTGGGCGTTTATTTCCCTGAGGAAAAGAATGTAATCTGGCTGAAAATCCTGCCCTGGTTGTTACTCTCCTTTTTACTACTTGCTGTTGTGATTTATGCTTTTTCTTTTGTTGTATTTTCATTGCAGCGGCAAAAGAAACTTTCAGAAATGAAGACCGATTTCGTAAATAACATGACTCACGAATTCAAAACGCCCATAGCCACCATATCGTTGGCCAGCGAAATGTTACTTAAGCCCGAAATAGCTGAATCTCCTGTTAAGGCAAATAAGTACGCCAAAATTATCTACCAGGAGAATCAACGTTTACAGCAGCAGGTAGATCAGGTTCTGCAGATTTCTATTCTGGATAAAGGTGGTTACAGCATAAAAAAAGCAGAATTCAATGCGCACGATGTCATTAAGTTGTGCATTAAGCATTTTGAAATAACAATTCGCGACAGGGGCGGTTTCATCAGTGGAAAGCTGAAAGCGGAGAAGCAGATTTTGTATAATGATGCTCACCATTTTGCCAATATGGTAAACAACCTACTGGACAATGCTGCCAAGTATTCAACCGCTTATCCGGAGATTCAGGTAATCACCAAAAACATTGACGGGCAGTTTGTTGTTGAAGTCCATGACAAGGGTATTGGCATTGGCAGTGAAGATCTGAAACAAATTTTCAGGAAGCTTTACCGGGTGCATACCGGAAATGTGCACGATGTAAAAGGTTTTGGACTGGGATTGTTTTATGTTAAAACCATGGCCGAAGCTATGGGTGGATCAGTCAGTGTGAGGAGCGAATTTAAAAAGGGCAGTGTTTTTGAGATTCATCTGCCATTGAATGCAGAAAAAAGCTAAAAACTACCATCATGGATCAAAAAGCAAAAATATTGCTGGTTGAAGATGACCACAACCTGAGTTCCGTATTGCTGGATTATCTCGAATTATTGGGTTATAAGGTCACGCTGGCCACAGATGGCGAACAGGGTCTTAAGTTTTTCCAGGAGGATGTGTTTGATCTTTGCATACTTGATATAATGCTTCCGCGAAAAGATGGATTGACGCTGGCTGCGGATATCCGACACATTAATCAACAGGCACCCATCATTTTTTTAACGGCACTCGGGCTAAGCGAGAATCGCATTGATGGTTTTAAGGCCGGTTGTGATGATTATATTGCCAAGCCATTCAGTAGTGAAGAACTTTCCTTTCGCATCGAAGCCATTCTCAAGCGATGTATGAATCAGAACATGCGGCCACGTGCAGATATTTTCACCCTCGGTTCAATGCTTTTTGATTCAGGCAATATGCTCCTGACCATCAGCGATAAGGAGAAGAAACTCACCCCAAAGGAAAATGCGCTGCTTAAATTGTTGTGTCTGAACCAAAATAGCCTGCTGTCGCGCGACCAGGCCCTGAGTGAAATATGGGGATCAACCGACTACTTTTTTGGGCGAAGCATGGATGTTTTTATCACCCGGCTGCGTAAATACCTCAAGGATGAACCAGCTGTCAGCATTCAGAATGTGCATGGAACTGGCTTCAGGCTTGAAGTAAGGGAATAAACGCCCCAGGTATCTAAATTTCTTTCAATCAGATTCGGTTCTTTTCAATATTTAAGATAATTTTATGCAAATCTCAGAAGCGCAATCCATCGTAGATCAATGGATTATAACCACGGGCGTAAGGTACTTTAACGAACTCACCAACACAGCCATCCTAATGGAAGAGGTTGGGGAAGTGGCCCGTATTATGGCCCGCAGGTATGGAGAGCAATCGGAGAAGGAATCGGATAAAAATGCCGATCTGGCCGACGAAATGGCTGATGTACTTTTTGTGTTGATCTGTCTGGCCAATCAAACAAATATTGATTTAACCCAGGCCTTGCTAGAGAATCTGGAAAAGAAAAGTATACGGGATAAAGAGCGCCACCATAACAATCCGAAGTTGGGTAAGTGATAGATTTGAATTTATAAGCGGAATTCTATTTAGCTGAAATCCAATAAATACAACAGAGTTGAGCGGAATTTGCAATTCCGCTCTATTTATAAATATGTCAAATCTATGTGAATGAGTGTTTAATGAGCATTTATGGTACTATTTCAAGAAACTCTTAAGCGGAATTGCAAATTCCGCTTAGCCGTGATCCTGCATATCTTGTCCGGGAAACAACTTGCTTAATCCTGGATCTCAGCCTTAATCCTGTAAATCTTGTTAATCCTGTCTAAAACTCCGCTTAGCATTAATCCTGCAAATCCTGTCCGAAAAACAACTTGCCCATTGGCTTCTCCAACAGTTCCATTATTTTTAGATAAAGGCCATGCTTTTCTTCCGAAAATTGATCTATCAAAATTAGATAGTCTTTAAAATCGCCAGTTTCACCGATATTCTTATTTTTTAAAAAGCCTGATAAGAATTCCAGCGCTATGATATGATCGTGCCATTTGCCAAGGAGATCATTCGCTTTTTCAAGTTTTTTCAGCAGTTTGGTCAGTTGCAGCAAATCATCGTCTTCCGCATCAAATATTGTCAAAAGATAATTGCATTGCTTGAGTTTTCGCCTGATTTCATGTAAATGTTCGTCCTGCCGCTGGTCGGTCTTCAGGGATTCGACTGTGGTGAGCAATTCCCTAAGCAGAGCATAAAAGGCTGATTTTAAATGTTTTTCGTCAACATTTAAAATTATGTTCGGTAGTATAGCCGAAATAGATTGGATAAAATCATTTGCAGTATGGTGAATGCAATAATTGCTGAATTTTTTGATGGACTTCCGCTCATAATCCTGGAGATAATCGGTAAATTCCCCGAATCCTGCTTCCAGTCTGACTTCATATTCACGGACTAAAGCCTGCTGAACCTGTGCATCCCGCATTTTGCCCGACAGCCGGAACAGTTTCCGGAGCTCCCCTTCGGCATGTACAATGGACAGTTCGGGGTAGAGTTTCTCACATAGAATAATCACCGCCCGCAACCTTTTTATGGCGACCCGCATATCATGAACGGCATCAAATCCAAAACCTTCACGCACTTTTTCAAAGTTCTCGCGGAAAGCCTCAATCTGAGCATTGTAAAAAGCAATTAACCTTTGCTGCATATGCGTTATGGGAATTGTAAACCGCTCATGATGGAGATCCATCTTTTGCGCAACACCGCCTTAAAGTTACGCATGATCTGTCGGGTTGCATACAGTTAATGGCACATTTTTGCATGAGCGGGTAATAAATAGTTCATTTCACTTATTTTTGTTGTGTTCGAATCCCCGAAAATGCAGCAGAAAATGCAAAAATCCTTACAAGTACTTTTAAGACTGCTGCTTATTTTCTCATTCTTCCCTGCCTTACTATATAGCCAGGAATATGAACTTCGCGGCAAAGTAACCGATTCCCTTACCCGTGCTCCCCTGGCATTCGTGAATATCATTATTAACAACAGTCCATATGGCGGTATGACCGATATTGACGGGCGGTTTGCCTTTTCGGGAGATATTCCTTTCACTACTTTAAAACTGAGCTATGTTGGCTATCGTCCTTTGGAAGTGAAGGTTTCGGGCAATTACATGAATCTCAGCATGTCGGCGGTTGAATTTGAATTGCCCGAAGTGATGATAGTTGCCGGAGAAAATCCTGCCCTACGTATCATCCGCAATGCGGTGGAAAATCGGAAAATCAATAATCCCGCCCGTATCCCGAATTATACCTTCACGTCGTACGATAAAATGATCTTTACAATCAATGCTGACTCTTTGGGCGTTATAAGTGATACTTCCAATCCCGAAAAGCTAAAACTCAGGGAATTGATTGACCGTCAGCACCTGTTTTTGATGGAATCGGTTTCCGAGCATAGTTTTGCCGCTCCTGACAAGAGTTATGACAAAATCATTGCCACCCGGGTATCGGGATTTAAGGACCCTTTGTTCCTCTTTTTGATCTCACAACTGCAATCCACCTCTTTTTATGATGAAACTATAAATATAGTCAACACCCAATATATCAATCCCATAAGTCCGGATTCGTGGAAGCACTATTACTTCGCATTACGTGATACCTTGTTTCAGGAGGATGCTGCGGATACAACTTTCGTAATTTCCTACAAGCCCAGGCCTGGAAAGAACTTTGATGGGTTGCAGGGAATGTTGTACATCAGCAGCAACCGTTGGGCCATTCGAAACGTAACTGCCATGCCTGCCAGACAAGACGAAAAAATGGGTGTGAAAATCCAGCAATTGTACGAATTTGTCGATGGCAGGCTGTGGTTTCCGGTTCAACTGAACACTGAAATTACCATGAATAATGTTGATCTTAATGGAGCAAGTCCCGTAGGTATTGGGAAAAGCTACCGGCGGAATATTGTTCTTGAAGGTCAGCCTCAAAAATCTGTTCCCGCGAACATCTCTGCCGAAATCATGCCCTATGCATCAATTCGTGATGATGAGTTCTGGCAGCAATACCGCGTGGATAGCCTTTCCCGGCGAGAATTGAATACCTACCGAATTATTGATAGCCTTGGGCGTGAAAACCATTTTGATGAAAAAATGAAAGGTCTTGGGGCGCTACTCACCGGACGCTTGCCCATTGGATTTTTTGAACTGGACCTAAATCGCTTGTTCAGGTACAGCAAATATGAAGGATTTTATGCCGGTTTGGGACTTTCAACTGGTGACAGGTTATCGAGGGTTGTAAAAGTTGGAGGTTATTGGGGTTATGGATTTGGCGATAAACTTGCAAAGTATGGCGGTGATCTTCGTCTGAAACTTAACCCGCATGGAAATCTCATGCTGAATCTTAATTATGCTTACGATCTTTCGGAATCAGGGGGCACTTCCTTTTTTGATGATGCGCCAGGATTTCTCAATGCATTGAATTTAAGGGATTTTTATGTGAATCGGATGGACATAAACGAAAAATCCTCCGCACTTTTGACCTTTCGCATGTTGCGTTATGTGAAGGCTGGGTTTGGTATTAGCCGTGAAACAAAGGAAGCGGGTTATGATTATGGCTTTCGCAAACAGTATGACGGATTAACTGTGCTCACAAATACGCATCATTTTGGCAAGCTCACTGCTGGTATTAAGTTTGCCTGGGGCGAGCGTTTTATCCGAGACAGGACCAGTCAGGTGTCTTTCGGAACAAAATATCCGGAATTTTGGCTGCAATATACCCGGGGACAGAAAGGTTTGTTTGACGGACAGTTTGATTTCAACCGGATTGACCTCAAACTAAAAGCTACAGCCAACTTCCGGTTTGTCGGCAAAACCACGCTATGGCTCGCAGGTGGCCTGGTTGATGGCGATGTGCCTATGTCGGAACTTCTCAACGGTAGGGGCGGGGCAGGTTCTGGTTTTTCTCTGTTCGCGCCTTTTAGTTTTACCACCATGATGCCCGGGGAATTCCTCAACGACCGCTTTGCTGCATTCTTTATTACCCATAGTTTTGGCAAGTTATTGTTCCGCTCTGAGAAATTCACGCCGCAACCATCCCTGGTATTCAACGCAGGCATAGGATCATTAAATAATCCTTTGCAGCATTCATTTTCCGCACTTAGAACCATGGAAAGAGGATATTTTGAAGGCGGCTTGCTTATTGACAATTTATTGAGTTCACCCATATCCTCTATTGGTGTTGGCGTGTTTTACCGCTTGGGCGATTATGCCTATAACCGTGCAGGGAAGAATCTTTTTTTCAGGTTGTCGATAAATTATATGTTGTAAACTGCCACAAAGCGATGCACCGAGCTTGTCGAAGTGGCACAAAGGCACTTAGTGGCACGAAGGTTTTTTTGATACCTGGAGCACTTCATACATGGCTATTTACAAGTCTCATAGTGAAACTTAGTGCCTTGGGTGCCTTCGGTGCCATAAATCTCAGATTACATTTTCCTGATTCATCAATCAATTGTATATTAGCATAAAATTACAAGCCATGAACCGTACCCTTAAAATTGTCCTGGGCACTGCCCTTGCTGTTGTCTTTCTATTATTTGTCTGGTACTTCTCCAATATTATATTTTATATCCTTGCCGCCGCAGTAATTTCAGTTGTTGGCCGGCCATTGGTGCATTTTCTGGACAGTGTAAAAATCGGGCGTTTTAAATTTCCCCACGTGCTAAGTGCATTGGTTACACTGCTGCTGATTTTGGTCCTGATGATTTCGTTGGTTGCAATTTTTGTTCCGTTAATAACCCAGCAGGCACGCATTATTTCAACCATCGATACCCAGTCGCTTGCTGATGCATTCAGGCAACCTTTGGCGTTTATAGATTCCACACTGCATGATTTATCGCTGCTCCGCGAAGGAGAAGGCATTCAGGACGCAATATTGGTGCGACTTCAATCCCTGATTAGTGTGGCAACCTTTGCCAATGCACTTAATTATATTGTATCATTTACCGGTTCATTCTTCATGGCCGTTTTTTCAATATTGTTCATCAGTTTCTTTTTCCTGAAAGACGATACCTTGTTTTACAATTCCTTTATGCTGCTGATTCCTCAAAAATACAATGCTTCTGCCACCCGCATCTTGAAAGAAGTGAAACGTTTGCTCACCCGCTATTTTTTGGGTCTGGTTATGGAATTAACAGCCATGATTACCCTCATCACGCTGGGGCTCACCATTTTTGGGGTGCAAAATGCGTTGTTGATTGGTTTTATTGGCGGTCTGATGAATATTATTCCTTATCTGGGTCCGCTTATTGGCGCAACCATTGGTATCATTATTGGTATCATTAGCAGCCTGTCGCTTGGCGCCTATACCTCCATTTTGCCGCTAAGCCTTACGATTGGAGCTGTTTTTGCCGTAAGTAACCTGGTTGACAATATTCTGCTTCAGCCACTGATTTATTCCACCAGTGTAAAAGCTCATCCCATCGAAATATTTCTGGTTATCATTATTGCCGGCAGCCTGTTTGGAATTGCAGGCATGATACTCGCGGTTCCGGCTTATACTGTTCTCAGAGTTATACTGCGCGAATTTTTCAGCGAAATGAGGATTGTACAGAAACTTACCCAAAATATGTAGATAGCATTAAACTGGGGCGTAACAAAATGTCCTCATGCTTTATTGTTTTTTTTCTATGTATTTGTTAATCAAATCGTCCTCCCAAAAATAGAAAAGCCGGACAATCAACGTTCCGGCCCTTCTGTTCAATATGGCAATTGAAAAATTGTTCTAAACCGTCATGATGTCCTTTTCTTTCAAATCGAAAAGTTTATCCACTTTGTCGGAATAACTATCGGTAAGCAACTGTATTTCTTTTTCAAGCTGTTTGATTTCATCTTCCGGCACGCCATCTTTCTCTAATTTTTTACCGGTATCCATGGCACTTCGACGGCTGTTGCGGATAGTAACTTTGGCGTTTTCGAGTTCAACTTTAGCCCGTTTTACAAGGTCTTTGCGCCTTTCTTCGGTGAGCGGTGGCACGGCAATGCGCAATACCTCTCCGTTATTTTGAGGGTTGAAGCCCAGGTTGGCGGCCATTATGGCCTTTTCGATGGGCACAAGCATAGCTTTTTCCCAGGGTTGAACAATAATCTGGCGTGGGTCGGGGGTGTTGATGTTGGCGATCTGGTCGATGGGCGACATGGCGCCGTAATAATCCACCCTTACGCCCTGAAGCATGGCCGGGTTGGCTTTCCCTGCCCTGATTTTATGGAATTCCCTTTCAAGGTGCCCCAGGGCATTCTCCATTCCTTCTTCGGCTTCGTCAAGTGCAAATCTTACTTCTTCGTTCATGTGCAGAGGTTTAAACTTTTAATGCCTGTATGCAAAGCGGCTGCAAATATACAAAAGCCGCAGTGTATTCGCAACAGCGGTTTTTTAGGCCGGTAATTTATCCCGCAACTAAAGTGCCAATATTTTCACCCTGAATTATTTTCTTCAGGTTGCCTTCAATATTCATGTTGAAAACAAGTATAGGCAGATTATTTTCCTGGCAAAGGGTAATCGCGGTGAGGTCCATTACACTGAGCTGTTTTTCATAAACTGCGGCAAAAGTAATGGTATCAAATTTGGTTGCTGTTGTATCTTTTTCAGGGTCAGCCGTGTATATGCCGTCAACGCGGGTTCCTTTCATAATTACATCGGCCTCAATTTCCACTGCCCTCAGGGCTGCGGCACTATCGGTGGTAAAGAAAGGATTTCCGGTGCCGCCGGCAATAATCACCACATTTCCCTGACTGAGATATGCTTTGGCTTTGCGCCTGCTCATGGATTCAGCAATGGGATCAATGGCTATGCCCGAAAGCAATTTTGCCGGAATCCCCGTTTTTTCAACTTCGGCCTGCAAGGCCATGCTGTTGATTACCGTTGCCAACATGCCCATGTAGTCACCTTGCACCCGGTCCATGCCTTTGGCAGCGCCCTGCATTCCCCTGAAAATGTTTCCTCCACCAATCACAATGGCCACTTCAACACCAAGGTCAACGGCTGTTTTGATTTCATTTGCATACATAGCTAACCGCTCGGGGTCAATGCCATGATTTTGGCTGCCCATTAAGGCTTCACCACTTAGTTTCAGGAGTATTCTTTTGTATTTCATTATTTCTTATCGGGTAAGAACCAAAGGTTTGGTTAAGGTGATTTTGTCGGTTACGAGTTGGTAAAAGTATCTGCCCGGGGCCAGATGCCTGAGTCCGGCGACCAGCAGATGGTTACCAGCGTCAAATTTGCTGTTGGCCAGTTCGGCAACCTGTTTGCCATAAAGGTCAAAAACCAGCAAGCGTACTTGTGAAGGCTTGTCCAGCCTGAACTTAATGTTGGTAACCCCTGGTGCAGGGTTAGGGTAATTTTGTAACAATAAATCCCCGGTCCCGGTTGCAATGTCTTCAATATTTACGGTTGCATCCCGGTAAAGTATTTGTAAGCACCATGAATCGAGGGTTCCGGTATTCCCTGAGCCGCCATCGTTCACACGAAGCTGCCACATGCCGTTTACAGGCCTGTCGTTGAAAGCGCTTAGCAGCATTTGTGCCCGGAAACTGCCTGTGAAAGGCGGTGTTCCATCGGTGATGAGCAAAAGAGCGTCATCATCAAAGGTGGTATTGGTGTAGTTATCTCCGTTGCCTCCGTTTTTATCGCTGAGTAAGACTACCGTTCCATCAGGTCCTGAAATAATAAGACGCAGGTCGCCGGTGCGTGTGTGGGTGATGTTTAGGTTCACGTTCATATCCATCACCTCACCTTGTCCGGCAAGTTCAATATTGTCATAGGTGTTTTGAAAATCGGTGATGGGCAATGGCGTGGTTTGTGAACAATCAAAAACCGATATAATGTGGTCAATCAGATAATTAAAATAATTTTCCGGAGCCTGTGTCCCTGCCGGGCTGATTCCTTTACCTCCTGCGGGTAGCGTGGCCATCATAGTGCCAGCAGAATCCTGTAGGGCGAAATAGTATTTTACCTCACTAACGATGGGGAATCCCGGAATTTCAAATGTAAAAGTATTATTATTAGAGGAAACAGGAAGAACAAATTCAAACGGTTCGTCATTTACTGCATAATATAATCTTGGCGGAAAATTTTCATTGTCAATGGCATGTGAACTGTTTACGACCAAAACAGCCTCACGGTCATCAATTGAATTGCCCGAAATCACTGCATCATGTTCCATGTTAATCCGCTGGTCCCAGGCTTGTGCGGCAATATTGGCCAGGGATGCGCGGAGCATGGCTACATAATAGTCCATGTTCAGGATGTTAATATCGTCCTGAGGGGTGTGGTAATGAGCATTAAAATCGTACCAGTACTCAATGGCCAGCATGGCCGGATAACCAACATTCCAGAAGGAAGCATGGTCGCTGGCCGAGGTGTTGTAGAAATGGTGATTGAGTTGCGGCTGATAGAGCGCGGCAGTGGTAATAAAATCATTGCTGAAGGCCTGTGATAAGGTGTTGGTGGCAATGGTGTATTTATAGTCATCGTCCGAGTCCCATGCAATCATATCAAGATTTAAAACACCCAAAATCTGTCGGCCCTGCATGGCAGCATAATTCGCATATGCCTCGCTGCCGACCAATCCTATTTCCTCCTCATCCCAGGCCGCAAAACGAATAGAGTAATCAAAATCAAGGTTGGCGAATAGTCGTGCAGCTTCCAACACAGCAACGGTTCCCGAACCATTGTCATCCGCTCCGGGCGAATTCCCTCCCGAAGGCATATCGTCATAATGACCGCAAATAATAAATTCTTTTTCAGGATATTTTGTGCCGGTCTTTTTTGCAAGGATGTTCTCGCCCCGGCCATTGCTGAAGGTAAAAACTTCGGGCGTATAGCCATATTCTTCAAACCGTTCGAAGATAAAATCGGCTGCTACTGAGTTTCCCGGATTCAGGTAATGCCTTGAATTAATGGTGGTCAATTCGCCGTTAACCATAACCGAAGTGTCGCCGGCCAATTGGCGGGTGAGCAACAACACGGAATTATGATCCGCTAATTGTATTATGGAGTCAAGATAAGGGCTGTAAGCAATCTGGGCATTGGAATACCGGCCAGTCATGGCAATGACAAGCAGTAGTAAAGTGATCTTTTTCATCCGGATGGGTGCTAATAAGTGCTTAAAATTAATAAATTTAGCAACTCACTCCATCAACCCGTGGCAATTTTTGTATTTCTTTCCGCTTCCGCAAGGACAAAGGTCGTTTCTTCCCACTTTTTTCTCCACCCGCACAGGTGTAGCTACCTGAGGTTCAGCCGTTCGCCCGGCCTGGCTCAGCATGTCGGTGCGTTCTTCTTTCAGTTTGCTGGTATCCGTGCGTCGGGGCAGTTGTGCTTCCTTCACCTGAGAAGCCTCCTGTACCGGAAGGTTTGCCTTGACAATAAATGAGGTAATGTCGCGGTTCACCTTCTGCAAAAGGCTCTTGAAAAGCTCGAACGATTCAAACTTATAAATCAGCAGTGGATCTTTTTGCTCGTAAGTGGCATTTTGCACGGAACTGCGCAACTCATCCATTTCACGAAGGTGATCTTTCCACGCATCGTCAATTACACCCAGTGTTACGCCTTTTTCGATGGCCAGGGTAATTTCACGGCCTTTGTCATTGTATGCTTTTTTAAGGTTGGCAACAACCTGCATACTTTTGATGCCATCGGTTATGGGTATGGCTATATTTTCGTAACGCGGATGATTCTCATAAACATCTTTAATTACCGGATGTGCCCGGTTGGCGAGGAACTCGCATTTTTGGCGGTAATTGCCATAAACGCGGTCGAAAAGTTCGTCGGTGAGTTTTTCCTTGTTTCCCGAAAGGAATTCATCCTGAGCTATATGCGGATCGGTGGCAAAGGTTTTTAGCAAGGCAAGTTTAAATGCTTCAAAATCATGGTCTTCATGGTGCGTAGCCACAATGTTTTCACAAACATCATAAATCATGTTTGAAACGTCAACGGCAAGGCGTTCACCGTAAAGGGCATGACGGCGTTTGCGGTAGATTACTTCACGCTGCGAGTTCATCACATCGTCATATTCGAGCAGTCGTTTACGAATGCCGAAGTTGTTTTCTTCCACCTTGCGTTGGGCGCGTTCAATGGATTTGGTGATCATGGAATGCTGAATCACTTCCCCTTCCTTGAGGCCAAGACGGTCCATGATTTTGGCAATCCTTTCAGAGCCAAACATGCGCATCAGGTCATCTTCGAGCGAAACAAAGAATTGTGAACTTCCCGGGTCACCCTGACGTCCCGAACGTCCGCGTAACTGCCGGTCAACACGCCGTGATTCATGACGCTCGGTTCCGATAATCGCCAGACCACCGGCTTCTTTTACTCCTTTGCCTAATTTGATGTCAGTACCACGACCGGCCATGTTGGTGGCGATGGTTACCGTTCCGGCCTGACCGGCTTCGGCAACAATATCGGCCTCCCGCTGGTGTAGTTTGGCGTTGAGTACGTTGTGCTTGATGTTTCTGAGCTTCAACATTCGGCTTAGCAATTCCGAGGTTTCCACCGAAGTTGTTCCCACCAGAACCGGCCTGCCTTTGCCAATCAAATCAACGATTTCATCGGCTACCGCGTTGAATTTCTCACGTTTGGTCTTGTAAACCAGGTCTTCCCGGTCAAATCTAACAATGGTGCGGTTGGTCGGGATAACCACCACATCCAGTTTGTAGATATCCCAAAGCTCACCGGCCTCTGTTTCGGCAGTACCAGTCATACCTGCCAGTTTCCGATACATCCGGAAGTAGTTTTGCAGGGTGATGGTGGCATAGGTTTGGGTGGCAGCTTCAATTTTTACGTTTTCCTTGGCTTCAATGGCCTGATGGAGCCCGTCGCTGTAGCGTCTGCCCTCCAGAATACGTCCGGTTTGTTCGTCAACAATTTTAATCTTGTTGTCCATTACCACGTATTCAACATCTATTTCAAACAGGGTATAGGCTTTTAAAAGCTGATTCACAGTATGCACACGCTCCGATTTTACGGAATAATCGCGCATCAGTTCTGCTTTCTTCTCAATTTTATCGGCATCTGGCAGACTGGATTTTTCCATCTCGGCGATCTCGGCGCCAATGTCAGGTAGCATGTAAAATTTAGGGTCTTCGTAGGAGGTGGTGATCAGGTCAATTCCTTTTTCGGTAAGCTCAACGGTATTGTTCTTCTCATCAATCACAAAAAAGAGCTCATCGTCAATCACATGCATGTTTTTTGATTGCTCTGCCATGTAGAAATTTTCTGTCTTCTGCATTAGAGCCCTCATGCCGGGTTCACTCAAAAATTTGATGAGCGCCTTGTTTTTTGGAAGTCCACGGAAGGAACGGAACAACTGCTCACCTCCTTTTTTCTCATTTTCGGGTGTGTTCTGATCTGTCAACAGCGATTTGGATTCAGCCAGCAATTTGGTAACTAAACTTCGCTGGGCTTCGTACAATTTTCTAATTTCGGGTTTGAGTTGTTCAAATTCCTGGTTATCGCCCCGTGGTGTCGGCCCTGAAATAATAAGGGGCGTCCGTGCATCGTCAATCAACACCGAGTCAACCTCATCCACAATGGTATAGTTGTGCGGCCGTTGAACCATCTCCTCGGGGTTGCGTGTCATATTGTCACGAAGGTAATCAAAACCAAATTCGTTGTTGGTACCAAAGGTGATGTCAGCCAGGTAAGCGTTGCGCCTGGCTTCTGAATTGGGCTCGTGTTTGTCGATCGTATCCACTTTCAGTCCGTGGAATTCATAGAGTACACCCATCCATTCCGAGTCGCGTTTTGCAAGGTAATCGTTCACAGTAACAATGTGTACGCCTTTACCAGGAAGGGCATTCAGGTAAACGGGCAAGGTAGCAACCAGCGTTTTTCCTTCACCGGTAGCCATCTCGGCAATTTCACCGGAGTGCAGTACAATACCCCCAATCAACTGAACATCGTAATGCACCATATCCCAGGTAATCAGGTTGCCGCCGGCAATCCATTGATTGTGATAATAAGCTTTATCGTCCACGATATCAATGTGTGCCTTGGTAATAGACTGGTCGCGGTCAAACTGGGAAGCCGTTACTTCTATGGTTTCATTTTCCTTGAACCGCCTTGCAGTTTCCTTTACAACGGCGAATGCTTCCGGTAAAATCTGATTAAGTACATCCTGGGTAAGTTTGTAGTTTTCATTTTCCAGATTGTCGATATGCTCATACAGTTTTTCCTTTTCATCCATATCCATGTCAGGATCGTTTTCAATCCTGTCGCGGCTTTCGATGATTTGTTGCTCACGTTCCCGGATGGCTTCAGCTATTTTTTGCTTGAATTCCGCGGTTTTATCCCTCAGGCCATCGTTGGTGAGTTTTTCTATGGTGGGGTAAATTTCTTTGATTTTGTTGAGAATAGGGGTTAGCTCCCTGATATCTTTTTCGGATTTTGAGCCGAGGAATTTTTTGAAAATGGATAGCATGTTGGAATTGGTTTCGCAAATTTGCGGTGATTGAATAGAACATTGATAGGCACAAAATGTGCCGTATTCGCCCGAGGTGCAAAGTTAGCGTATTTTTTAAGATTTTTATGGTGTATTAATCCTTTTAATGTCGTTCCCTTACGGAGAGGTAAAGGCGCAAAGATTTGAAAATAAATGATTTAAAAAATAAAAATACAGGGATACAATATTTTGCAAATCAACTACTTGAGATAATACGGAGCATTGTTTGTGTTGAATTGCCTTTAAGATCGTTGAGTACCTGGATGTGATAAATAGAGCTGTAAAAATAAAAAGCCGCGACATTTTGTCAGCGGCAAGTTTTGTGGTTAGTATTCATCTTCATGGAAGAAAAAGTCTTCCTTTGAAGGATAATCAGGCCAAAGGTCCTCAATGCTATCGTAAACTTCACCTTCATCTTCAATTTCCTGAAGGTTCTCAATCACTTCCATGGGCGCACCTGACCTGATGCTAAAGTCAATTAATTCATCTTTGGTAGCTGGCCAGGGAGCATCTTCCAGCTTTGACGCCAATTCTAAAGTCCAATACATCAGTTATAAAATTAACAGGTTTAATTTTTTGCAAAAATAATCTAATTTCTATCAAAAGCAAGGTTATAACAACACATTGATATTGATGGTTCATTTACCTAAAATCATTTATCTAAATCCTTGCTTTCCAAGGGGTTTCAACAACATTAAAATCTTTTGTGAACTTTCGCGATAGCACAAACAGATAATCCGAGAGCCGGTTGAGGTACTTAATAACCGTTTCCCCCATCAAAGTTTCGGGTTGGTCTTCCACCAATTTGATGGTAATTCGCTCAGCCCGACGACAAACACATCGGGCAACGTGGCAAAGTGAAACCGCCTGATGCCCGCCGGGAAGGATAAAGGAGGATATGGTTGGAAGGCTTTCATTCATCTCATCAATATGCTGTTCAAGGAGCAGAATGTCAGACTCAAACATTGAAGGCAAAGCCTTTACATCCTTTTCAGGATCAGCGGCCAGCAGGGATTCAGCGGTAAAAATGCGATCCTGAATCTCGATGATGATTTCGCGGGTCGGCTGATCAATTTCCTGATCGCGGATTAGCCCAAGGTAGCTGTTTAATTCATCAAGTGTGCCATAAGCCTCAATCCGTTGATGGTATTTGGGAACCCTGGTGCCGCCAATCAAAGAAGTTTGTCCTTTATCGCCGGTTTTGGTATAAATTTTAAAATCAGAACTCATGGTGCTGTTTAGGTTTGGGGATTAAAAATTGAAACAGGGACAGCCCGTTATTGTTCATTCAACTGCTTTGGTTTGATTATAATCACTAACCATGCGAATATTGGTATTTAATTCGTCTGACGCGGTGAGCCCGTCAGAAAGTCGGATGATACGGTGGGCATGGCGGGCGATATCTTCTTCATGTGTTACAAGGATGATGGTGTTACCAGCCTTGTGAATTTCCTCAATCAACCCCATAATTTCAACCGATGTTTTGGAGTCAAGGTTTCCGGTGGGTTCGTCGGCAAGAATGATGGACGGTTTGTTTACCAATGCCCGGGCAATAGCAACCCTTTGGCGTTGACCGCCGGAAAGCTCATTGGGTTTGTGTTTTACCCTGTCGGTAAGTTTTACATCTTCCAGCACCTGCAATGCCCTTTCGGTACGTTCATTTTTGGCAGAACCCGCGTAAATCATAGGTAAAGCCACATTTTCCAGCGCGGTTAGCCGGGGAAGAAGGTTGAAAGTCTGAAAAACAAAGCCAATTTCTTTGTTCCTTATTTCTGCCAGATCGTTGTCCACCAATTTGCTCACGTCCATTCCGTTGAGCCAGTAACTGCCGCTTGTGGGTGTATCTAAACATCCCAAAAGGTTCATCAGTGTCGATTTCCCTGAACCGGAAGGCCCCATCAGCGCTACAAATTCATTCCTTTTTATGGAAAGTGAAATTCCCCGAAGGGCGCGGACAACTTCAGTGCCTACCTTGAAGAACCGCGTAATTGATTCAAGACGTATAATTTCCTGGTTCATGCCTGTATTTTTATTCCGAACGGACAAATTTATAAATAATTGTAAGGCCTGGGGCGTAAATGAAAGATTTAGACCGCTGTTTTCAGAAACGCAGCATAAAATCCTGCTTGCTCAGTTCTTTTCGGAAGAAAACAATCCCCATGAAAAAAAGGTCAATGGTTATGGTTACTTCGGGATCTTTTTTTATTTCATTCCATGCTTTTACCATCTCTTTTGACCAGTAAATATCGTGAAAAACCAATATACTCTTGTTGTTCAGGTATTTTTTCAACAATTCAAAATAAAACAGGGTGCCTTCATAGGTATGGTCGCCATCAATAAAGGCATAATCCAGGGTTTTGTTCATATTGTCAAGCAGGGGAGGAAGAATGGTTCTGAACTGCCCGGTTTTAAGTTCAACATTCTCGCATCCTGCATTGTCAAGCGTATTACGCGCAACCATAGCCAGGGAGGCACATCCGTCAACGGAGGTAAACTGAGCTTTGGGATAACCTTTTGCCTGGTACATGGCACTGATGCCGAGCGACGTGCCCATCTCGAGTAAAGTGGCAGGTTGAAAATGTCGTATCAAACGGTAAAGGAGTCTTCCGTGTCTCCTGGAAATTCCTGAAATTGAAGCAATCTCACTCACCCGCCTGAAGTAAGTCCGATATTTGTCTGAGCTTTTCCCTGCCCCAAAATCCACAATTTCCAGAACATTACGGTTTCGCTTTAGGCGTTTGACTTCATTTTCAATGATGTGATACTCGCTGTATTCCTTTTTGTCGTGTAAAATATTATCGATGAAAGTATAAACAAACGGCGAATGAACACCATGTCGTGTTTTGGCCTGTATTAGATATTTCAGATACATTGAAATTATATATAGCTTATTCATGAATATCTGAAAATTAAACTTTAGACTTTAAGTTTATTGGTTTTTGTTACGTTAGCTTCCCCAGTTGTCCCGGTCGAGGCTGCGGTAATTTATGGCTTCGGCAAGATGATCCGGGCGGATGTCGGGGCTGTCGTCAAGGTCAGCTATGGTGCGCGAAACCTTTAATATCCGGTCATAAGCCCGTGCGGATAGGCTAAGTTTCTCCATGGCATTTTTGAGCAGGATGTGGCCTGTTTCATCAATCTTGCAAATGGTGCGCATCATTTTGGTAGTCATTTGTGCATTGGCATGGATGCCTTTATTTTCCTTATATCGTTCTTCCTGAATAAGGCGTGCTTTTACAACCCGTTCGCGGATTTCGGCGCTTTTTTCACTGCTACGGATGTCGGAAAGTTCCCTGAATGGAACCGGCACAACTTCCACCTGTATGTCAATACGATCGAGTAATGGCCCCGAAATTTTATTCAGGTATTTTTGCACCACACCGGGTGCACAAACACACTCCTTGTCGGGATGGTTGTAATAGCCACAAGGGCATGGATTCATAGCAGCCACCAGCATAAAGGAGGCCGGATATTCAACCGAAAGCCTCGCCCGTGAAACGGTGATCATGCGGTCTTCAAGCGGTTGTCGCAACACTTCCAGGACAGTGCGTTTGAATTCCGGCAATTCGTCAAGAAACAAAACTCCGTTGTGGGCCAGGGAAATTTCTCCAGGTTGCGGATTTGACCCGCCTCCGACCAGGGCAACATCAGAAATAGTATGATGGGGGCTACGGAAAGGCCGCACCGAGATGAGCGCGGTATTTCGGGCCATTTTGCCGGCCACCGAATGTATTTTGGTTGTCTCAAGTGCTTCGTGGAGGTTAAGCGGCGGAAGAATGGAAGGCAATCGCTTGGCCAGCATGGTTTTTCCGGATCCTGGTGGGCCGATTAAAATGACATTGTGCCCGCCAGCCGCCGAAATTTCAAGCGCCCGTTTAATATTTTCCTGCCCTTTTACATCCGAGAAGTCAAATTCGTATTCATTTAACTGTGCATAAAATTCATCGCGGGTGTTCACGATTTCTCGTTCGAGCGTGGCATCTTCATTAAAATAGCGAATAACATCCAGGATATTGTCCACACCATACACCTCTAAATCACTCACAATAGCAGCTTCCCGGGCATTCTGCCTGGGTAGGATAAAACCCTTGAAGCCTTGTTTTCGCGCTTCAATGGCAATGGGAAGGGCGCCTTTAATGGGTTGTAATCCGCCATCGAGTGACAATTCGCCCATAATCACATAATCACCAACTTTGTCCTTTTTAATTTGCTCGGAAGCTGCAAGTATGCCAATGGCAAGCGTCAGGTCATAGGCTGAGCCTTCTTTGCGGATATCGGCCGGAGCCATGTTGATAACAATCTTTTTACCGGGAATACGGTAGCCATTGTTGCGCAAAGCCGCCTCAATTCTTTGGTGGCTTTCTTTTACCGCGTTATCGGGCAAGCCAACCATAAAGAACTGAATGCCAACGTCAACATTTACCTCTACAGTAATAGTTATAGCGTTAATACCAATAATGGTGCTTCCGAATGTTTTTACAAGCATAGTGATAGATTAAGCAAGATTGAATGCCTTTGAATGATTGTTCAATTGATTATTGCGTTTAATGCATCCAAATTCTTTTCTATGTTGATGTTATCTGCAAATTTACAAATATTTAGTTCAATTCGTGATATAATTGGAACGAGGTAGAATCTAATTTTGATGCGCAAGGAGAATTCGTAATCAACTAAAATTTACCTTTTGATAAATTTCGTGTGTCCGATTTTTAGCATCTAATACGTTCAATGTTATTTTTGTACTATACATAAAACCAATGGCTTGTGCTTATTTCTTCTCCTTACCCGTTTTTGAAATGCACCGCGGAATCGAAGACCATCTGGGCATCCTCCTAATTGTTTTTAATATTTAATTTATCCCAAAAGATAGAATGAACAATTCAACCCACATCAGGTTTATTCACTCAATCAATCAATGACAATGGAGCCTGAAAAAAACAGCAAAGAACCTTCCTCGCCTTGTAAAAGGGTGTGCCGCCTCGATGAGGATGGTATGTGTGTTGGCTGTTTCCGCAATCTGGATGAAATTGCCAATTGGTCCATTATGAGCAAGGAGGAGAAGCTGGAAGTATTGCGCAAGTCTCATCTACGCATGCAACTGCGCGATCTTAAACTCTGATTAATTCTTTTTGGGCTTGTATCCCGATTTATCCAATATTTCCCTCGAATTTTCAATGGCTGTCATTTTGGTCAGTGGCACATTGTTCTTCTTCATATAGGAATTGACAATTTGAAAACCCAACCATGCCCCGGTACGGGCGGGTGAATCCTGTGAAAAAGATGAGGTAAATGGTCCGTCAACCATAAACATGCTCATCGCCTTGGAATCGGTGCTGTAAAGCAATTCATTTTCAATGATAAACTGCCATAAATTACTTTCATTCTGCTGACACCATTTGAGTTGCTCCTTGCTGAATCCCACAATCAGGTTTTCGGGTGTTTCGGGAATTATTATTTGCGTAAAATAGAGCAGTTTTCCTTGTTCTATCATGGCATCAAGCAGGGTATAGGTGCCTGTTTTCTCAGGAATGAGGGGATAGGCCATTTCTTTTACACAATCCGGGAGTATATGCCCGGCAGTGTAGCGGCTGGAAATGTAATTGGGGATGCCCATTTTTTTATACAATTCGAAATCAGGACCCAGGTACATATCCAGGGCTATAATCATAACAGTGTCGGCATATTTTACCGGGTACTGCACATCAAACCCTGAAACGTAAGTAAACGTTTCCGGTAAAATACTTTTGCCTGTTTCCCGGGCAACGGCTTCATAAGCTTCTTTAAGGTCAATGCTTAGTTCTTTAAGGTCAGGATATTGTTTCCTGACCTCGGCATAAGCGGTTTTGTTTGATCCATCAGTGATGAAACTTTTTATCTGACTGACTTCTTCATTTGAGAAACTGCCTTTACCAAGAAAAATGCTGTATTCCGGAATCAATTTTTGGAGACTTTGCTTTAAATTAGATGGATCCGATTCAAACAAAGCCATTTCATAGCGTTTGATTTGTAAACCTGCCGGAACTTGATCGGCCTTGTTCGATTCACTTTGCGGTGAAAAATTTTTCTGAATTTTCCCGCTTTTATTCTGGTTGCCCGAACAACCGGAAAGGGTTAGGATGAAAGATAAAGCAAGTAGTTGAATTGAATTGCGCATAATTTTCAATATTCGGTGATATCTTGATACAAATAAACAAAAAACCCCTGACAAAATCGGGTCAGGGGTTAAGAAACGTAAAAAGGCAGTCTAAAGTATTTTCCAACCCAGGCCAACTACAAACAAATTGTTTTTAAGGGTTAAACCATCCGTTTTAGAGAAGTCACTTATGCCAAATTCATACTTCAGGTCTAAGGTAAGCATCAGAAAATCCACACCGCCCCCGATCTGTATACCCCAGTTTGCGTTACGGATATCATCGCTCGTAATGCCCGATTCCCAATTTTCGGTCGTGATGTCCCTGTTAAGGGCAAGTGAGGCAACAGGGCCAGCCAGGATTCTGACGTTTAATGCTTTGGCGTCAATCACTTTAGCTCCAATCAGTACGGGAATATCCAGTGTTTTAAGATGTATGGATTTATTACTTCCCTGAAGATCGGTTAGTGAGATGTCGCCTTCCCGATTCATAAACATCAATTCAGGTTGAAGGTAAATTTTATTTCCGAATCGTACAAAAGCACCAAAATTTAATGAGCTTCTTATTTCCGATTCAATCTGGGATTGATCAGCAGAAAAGTTCGAAAAATTTGCGCCCACTTTTGGCCCCAGGGTGAAACCCGGTACTTGCGCTTTTACTGAAAATCCGGCCAATGCAATAAATAATAAACAAAGGATTTTTTTCATCGTTTCTAGTTTTGGTTGAGCAAATATAAACAATAGTTGTTTGATTTAGTATAAGCAATTAACTTGCCACAATAATTTTTCTTCATTTGAAAAAGCTTGCTAATTTTGCTAAACACAATTTTTAAACTAAATTATTATGAAAAATTCTTCATATCTGGTTGGCTTACTCTTATTTACCGTGCTTTTATTGAATCCATTTCAATCGCACGCTCAATACAAATCCGTGATACTGGGAGTAAAAGTAGCTCCTAATATTGGTTGGTTAAAGGTGGATCAGGAAGGATATTCCTCCGAAGGTGCCGTTCCTGGTATTAGTTGGGGTTTGATCACCGATTTCTACTTTGCCGAAAATTATGCTTTATCAAGCGGTTTTAATGTTTCTTTTCATAATGGAAAGATCTCTTATCCAGACATTAATTCCGGTACATCTGGTGTGCTTAATCGCAATTATAGGCTGAAATATGTTGATATTCCAATGCTTATTAAAATGAAAACCAATGATATCGGAAATTTCCGGTTTTTTGGACTTATAGGTGTGCAGCCAGGAGTGCGTATCGGTTCAAAAGCAAAAGATAGTTTCAGCTCAGGGACCACAGTAACCTATACCAAGGATTGGCATAATGTTGATTCCCAAACAAAATTGTTTAGAGTTTCAATGGTGATAGGTGCTGGTGTTGAATATCCAATTGATAATTCTACTGCCATTATTGGGGGTATCAATTTTATAAATGGGTTTTCCAACGTGTTGAAAAATGAGAATGCGGTCAATTCAAGCATTGAACATAAAGCGATACCCAATGCCTTCGAACTGAGCTTAGGCATCGTTTTTTAAATACCAGATGTTGCTTCTTTCCTAATAATCATTTTACCCTGACCGAAGTGAGGGATCTGCCTTTTTCTGTCATCAAATTATAATACCATGAAAATAGCCCTTGCACAATACAATTATGTAATAGGCGATTTCGAGAAAAATACTTCCATTATCATCCGGGCCATTACTGAAGCAAAAGTCATGAATGCTGAATTGGTGGTATTTGCCGAACTTTCACTTACTGCTTATCCTCCCGGAGATTTTCTTGAGTTTGATGATTTTATTTTACAAGCAGAGGCCGCCATGCAAAAAATAGCGGTTGAATGTGTTGGCATTGCTGCTATTGTCGGGGCGCCCTCACGTAATAAAACCGGCCGGGGAAAACCGCTTTTTAACAGTGCCTGGTTTCTGAATGATGGTAAGGTAGAACAAATTGTCCATAAAAGTTTATTGCCCAATTATGATGTTTTTGATGAGTACCGCTATTTTGAGCCTTCCAATGAGTTTAGTATCATTGAACTTAACAAAAAACGCATCGCCTTAACCATTTGTGAGGATATCTGGAATATTGATGAGGTGCCGCTCTACAATCAATTTCCGCTTGACCAACTGGCTCCTTTGCAACCGGATATAATTATCAATATTGCAGCTTCACCCTTTCATTATAACCAGGATTTGCTGCGTAGAAGGGTTTTGCGTGAAACTGCCTTAAAGTATGGGTTGCCGATAGTTTATGTAAATCACATCGGTGCCCAGACGGAACTTATTTTTGATGGCGGCTCCTTGGCTTGTGATGATGGGGGAAATGTGCGGGAATCTTTACCCCCTTTTACTGAAGGTTTGAAAGTTGTGGAAATCGATGATTCCTGGCAGGGTACTTCACCTGCAGATGTCATTCATATTGAAGAACAACAGCGGGATATAGCACTGATTCATAATGCATTGGTGTTGGGAATCCGGGACTATTTCAGTAAAACAGGGTTCAGTAAAGCCATTCTTGGGCTTTCAGGAGGAATAGATTCGGCAGTGACTATGGTTCTGGCGGCTGAAGCCTTAGGCTCCGAAAATGTGAGGGGCGTTATGCTACCCTCTGAGTTCTCTTCTGCCCATTCCATAGATGATGCCCGTGCACTGGCCATAAATCTTGGAAGTCCTTATGATTTAATTTCAATTGAAGAGCCATTCAAGTCTTTTGGAGCTGCTTTAGAACCTCTTTTTAAAGGAATGCCTTTCGGGCTTGCCGAGGAAAACTTACAGGCTCGGGCCAGGGCTGTTATATTGATGGCTATATCCAATAAATTGGGATATATTCTGCTCAATACCAGTAATAAAAGTGAGGCTGCAGTAGGATATGGTACACTTTACGGCGATATGTGCGGGGGCATTTCGGTATTGGGCGATGTTTATAAAACAGATGTTTTTCGACTGGCCCGGTATATAAACCGTGAGCGGGAAATCATCCCTTTAAATTCAATCACCAAACCGCCTTCTGCGGAGCTCAGACCGGGGCAAAAAGACAGCGACTCATTGCCGGAATATGATGTATTGGATAAACTGCTTTTTCAATACATCGAAAAACGTATCGGGCCAAACGATCTGATATTGTCAGGTTTTGACCCCACCCTGGTGAACCGTGTCCTCAAAATGGTGAACAACAACGAATGGAAACGTTACCAGACACCTCCTATATTGCGCGTTTCGCCAAAAGCGTTTGGAATGGGAAGGAGAATGCCCATCGTGGGGAAATATCCGGGGTTCTAAAGAAATTTCTAATTTCTAAAAGCTGATTTTAAGGTTCAAATTCAAATCTTAAACAGATGGTTAGCCTTTAGAAATTAGAAATTAATTCTTAAAACAGATTGGTAGCTTCTACCGATTTGATTTCCGGAAGTGCTTTTTTTACGGCCTCTTCGACGCCATTTTTCAGGGTCATTCTGCTGAAAGGGCAGGAACCACAGGCTCCCTGAAGTTCTACATTCACCACGTTGTCTTCGGTGAGTTCCACAAAACTGATGTCACCTCCGTCAGCCTGAAGGTAGGGGCGGATTTGCTCAATGATGTTCTTTACTTTGAGGGATAATTCTTCGTTATTGGACATATTGTGTTTGTTTTTGTACAGTGACTTTATTTGGTGATTTCAACAATTTTTGTTGCCGCAAGCGTGGCATTCCTGATGGCTACCTGCTGTGCAGTGCTCTCGGCAAGTTTTCTGAAAGCATCTGAGACAGGAGAGCTGGAGTCGAGGGCAATGGGGCTTCCTTTATCGCCTGATTCACAAATGCCCTGCACCAATGGTATCTGTCCCAGCAGTGGGATGTTATTGGCTTCAGCAAGTTTTTTTCCGCCATCTTTACCAAAAATAAAATACTTGTTTTCAGGTAATTCCGCAGGCGTGAACCATGCCATGTTTTCGATCAATCCTAAAATTGGAACATTGATGCTGTCCTGGGTAAACATGCCAATGGCTTTGCGGGCATCAGCCAGCGCCACTTCCTGAGGGGTTGTTACGATGCACACCCCCGTTACAGGAAGTTGCTGCACAATGGTCAGGTGGATGTCACCGGTTCCCGGGGGCATATCAATAACCATATAATCCAGTTCACCCCAATCGGCTTCGCTAAAAAGCTGGGTCAAGGCGTTGCTCGCCATTGGGCCGCGCCACACGAGGGCTTTGGCCGGGTCAACAAAAAAACCGACAGATAAAATGCTGATCCCGTATTTTTGAATGGGAACCACCAATGTTTTGCCGTCTTTTTCAATGGCGTGGGGCTTTGCATTTACTTCATCAAACATGAGAGGAACGGATGGGCCATAAATGTCGGCATCAATGAGTCCGACTTTGGCGCCAGTGCGTCCTAAGGCTACTGCCAGATTGGCTGCAACGGTTGATTTTCCAACACCACCTTTGCCGGATGCAACCGCAATAATGTTCTTAACACCCTGCAAAAGAGGCTGTTTGTCGGTGCGACGGCTGGTTACACGCGAAGTCATTTCTATGCTGACTTCAGCCCATGGGTCAATCAATTGATGTATGGCGGTGATACAATCCTGTTTGATTTTATCTTTTAAAGGGCAGGCTGGTGTGGTGAGCACAACCTTGAATGAAACTTTGTTTCCATCAACTTCTACGTCCTCAATCATATTGAGTGTAACCAGATCGCGATGTAAGTCGGGATCATTCACTGTACGTAATGCATTGATTACTTGGTCTTTGGTAATAGACATGGCAGTTTTGTTTATATTTATTTAGATTTTGTAAAGATAAGGGTTTTTTGAAACATGGGAATATCACCGTTCATTCTAATTATGATTTAATTTGAGGACTTCTATCTTCACTGATAAATAATAATGCAAACGGGTAAATCCCGCCCTGGGGATAATCTTTTATATCAAGTATTATTTATTTTGAAACTTTAGCATATAATTATATCTTTGTTTAATCCTTAGGGTAATAATACGCGCGATTGTGCCCATAATAGCAGGAATATTTTCAACCTTTAAGCACAGGATATGCTCAAGCCATTCTGGCTCAGGGTTGTGTAAACATTTTGGGAATTGTAAACATAAAATCTGGAATATCTATGGATTTCCAGGATTGTTAAATTAACCCTAAATCATAATTTCTTGTTATGAAACCAATCTATATAGAATCCGCTAACATTCAACTGCTTGAACATCAGTTGAGGGATATTGAGGCAAATGAGGAGGTTCAGTCGCTGCTGTTTTTGATGGCCGATCAGGATAAGTATTCAAACGAAATGCTTGTTCCTCTTTTTAAGGTCATACAAAAGCCTGTCATCGGGGGCATTTTTCCTGAATTGATCTTTAAGGGTGAACGCAAAGAAAGTGGTGTACTTATTATTCCGCTGGATTTTAAGCTTAAAACACAACTTTTTAATCTGTCGCATACTCCTTCCGACTTTCTTAACCAGCTCGCCAACGTTCACGATGATTCCATAGACACATCGAGTGTTTTATTTGTTTTTGCAGATGCGTTAAGTAATAATAAAGAGTCTTTCGTTGAGTCATTGTTTAATTTCTTCGGCATAACCCCCACCTATATCGGTGGAGGGGCTGGTTCGTTAAGGTTTCAGGAGTTCCCATGTATTTTAAACAACGCAGGGATTCATTCAAACGCAGCGGTGATTGGTTGGGCAAGAAAAAAAGTGGCCCTTGGTGTGGCTCATGGCTGGCATTCCATTTCCGAGCCTTTAAAGGTTACCAGGGCAGCAGGGAATCGATTAATCAGTATCAATTGGCGACCGGCCTTTGAGGTGTATAAAGAAATTGTTGAGCCACATTCAGGAAAGGAATTTCAAGAAAGTAACTTCTTTGAGATAGCAAAATCTTATCCGCTCGGTATTGCTAAAATTGATGCTGAAATGGTGGTGCGTGATCCATATATGGAAAAGGATAACATGCTTTATGTGGTGGATGCAGTGAAGGAAGGGGAATATGTTGAAATTCTTCACGGCAATATGCAATCCCTGCTCATTGGAGCGGCCAAAGCCAGGGAAATTGCTATGTTGAAGCTTGAAACCAAGGACAAGTTGGAATCTGTTTTTTGTATTGATTGTATTTCAAGGGTGTTGTTCATGCAGGATTCGTTTAAGGAAGAATTGATTGTTGTTGGCAAAAATGCCGATGTTTATGGCATATTGACCATAGGCGAAATTGCAAATTCTGAGGAATCATTTCTTGAAATTTATAATAAAACTGTTGTGATAGGAATATGGTAGAAAAGAATATTCAAACAGAGGTTTTCCTTGAATTGGTTTTTAGTACCAGTGGAGAAATTGATGAACAGTTGATTCTGCAAAAGAGCATTGCTCTTTACTTGCGGAAACTTAACTGTTTTCTGGCAGGGGTAATAAAAACTGTAGATCAGCAATACGAAGAGGTTGTTTTGATGCCTTTTATGGCCGGTAAATCTGAGTCCTGGTCGATCGTGAAAACACATTTCATCGGTAATGGTACACATGAGAATGATCCTTGTACATCGTTCCAGTTGCTTGATGCCCATTATTATGGTTTTAGGTTAAATGGTTATGGGTTGTTGATATTGGGCAGAAAGAAGCCATTCTCTTGCTCATTTGTATATGAACTCGAACCGGTTGTTTATAATCTTGGCAAAGTATTGCTACAAGCTTCTTCTATTGAGCAGCAAAAAAAAGCTGAAAAATCATTGCAGGAAAGCGAGCAAAGGTTGCGTACTCTCTCCGATACAACTACGGCTGGAATCTTTATTTTTAACCGTAACAAAATCGTTTATGCCAATCCTGCTGCCGAGGATATCAGTGGATATTCCATCGCTGAACTTAAGGAGTTGAATATGCGCGACCTTGTTCATCCTGATTTTAAAAAAATGGTTAGCAGTTTCGGACTTGCCCGGAAACATATTGAAGATGGTTCAACCAGAATCGAGATTAAGGTAATAAAAAAAGGTGGGGTAGAATGCTGGCTGGATATTACACATAAGGTCATAGATTGGATGGGCGAAAAAGCGGGAATTATTTCGGCATTTGATATTTCGGGTCGTAAAATGATAGAAGAAGAATTGGTGCAGGCCAAAGAAAAAGCGGAGGAAAGTGATCGTCTTAAAACTGCTTTTCTGGCTAATATGAGCCATGAGATACGCACCCCAATGAATGGAATACTTGGCTTTGCTGAATTGTTGAAAAAACCCCTGCTTTCAGGTGAAGAGCAGCAGGAATATATTGATATTATTGAGCAAAGCGGTGAACGTATGTTAAATATCATTAACGACCTGATCGATATATCAAAAGTGGAGTCGGGGTTGATGGAGGTTGTAATGGCCGATACCAACATCAACGAACAGATTGAATATATTTATACGTTTTTTAAACCCGAGGCTGAACGAAAAGGATTGAAATTAGGTTTCAGGACAACGCTACCGACAAAGGAATCTATTATTTGCTCCGATCGTGAGAAAATCTTTGCTATTCTTACAAACCTGGTGAAAAATGCCATAAAATATACAGATAAAGGACGCATAACATTTGGTTATGAGTTAAAGGCAAATGAACTCGAGTTTTACATCAGCGATACCGGTATTGGAATTCCTGATTTGAGGCAGCGTTGTGTATTTGACCGTTTTGTGCAGGCTGATATTACCGATGCAAGGGCTTTTCAGGGGGCCGGGCTTGGATTGTCTATTACCAAAGCATATGTCGAAATGCTCGGTGGGCGGATATGGATGGTGAGCTCGGAAGGGAAAGGTTCTACGTTTTACTTTACACTGCCTTATGCCACAAAAAACACGGAGATTCGTGATTCAAATGCTGCAGAGGTGAGTTCCAGATCAGCACCCTCAACGGGCATGCTTAAAATATTGATTGCTGAAGACGATAAGATTTCCGAGATGCTTTTGACGAATGCATTGGCAAATCATGCAAAGGATATTATTAAGGTCCGCAGTGGTTCCGAGGCAATAGAAGCATGTCTAAATACTCCTGACCTTGATCTGATTCTTATGGATGTGCGTATGCCGGATGTGGATGGCTATGAGGCGACGCGGCAGATTCGTAAATTCAACAGGGACGTAATTATTATCGCGCAAACCGCTTTTGGTTTGTATTCAGATAGAGAGAAGGCGCTTGAAGCCGGCTGCAATGAATATATTGCAAAACCCATTAGTCAGGCTGCACTGATTGAATTGATCGGGGTGCTGATGGAAAAGAAGGAAGATGGGAATAGGGAATAGGTTATAGGGAAAAAGTTTTATCCCGGATTTGATGGAATTGTCAGTATAGTCGGTTAGTCGTTAGTCGGTTAGTCAGTTAGTCGTTAGTCGGTTAGTCGGTTAGTCGTTAGTCAGTTAGTCGTTAGTCAGTTAGTCGTTAGTCGGATAGTTGTTAGTCGGATAGTTGTTAGTCGGAAAAACGTATTCCCTGTTCCCTGTTCTCTATAACCTATTCCCTAAAATCCTCCCGAAAGGGCTCCCAGAAAATTTCCTTAAAATTAACAATTCGGTCATTTTCAATAATTGCACCTTCGCTTTTTAGCAATTGTTCCATCAGATCGTGGCTGTCGAAGTGGAATTTTCCTGTGAGCATTCCATTGCGGTTTACTACCCGGTGCGCAGGGATTTGTTCAGGCGATTGATGGGAAGCGTTCATCGCCCAGCCAACCATTCTGGCAGAGCCTTTACTGCCCAGATAATTGGCTATGGCACCATAAGAAGTTACCCTACCGTATGGAATCTGTATTACCACTTCATAAACTTTTTCAAAAAAGGAAGGGCCGGAATCAGTTTCAGATTTCTTCATCCTTTCGCTTTAACTTAAACCTGAGGTACTTTATGGGGATATCCTGGGCAAGGAACAGCTTTTCGTAATGCGTTTGGGTCAGCATTACATCTTCATTCAAATTGCTGTTGTATAAATTAAAGGTATGCATCAATAAATGATGCCCTTCAGTAGCAATCGTTTGCAGGGTGAATTCAAAAAACGCCAGACTGTCTGTTTTCAGATGTATGATGCTTTCAGGACGCAGCAATTGATCGTACCGGTTCAAAAACATGGGTGATGTAAGTCGCTTTCGGGCTTTTTGTGGCTGGGGATCAGGGAAAGTGATCCATATACCTGATATTTCCTGTGGATCAAAAGCCTTGAGAATGGAGTCGATCCGCATCCTGAGAAAGGCCACATTTTTGTTATCGTTTTCAAACGATGTTTTGGCTCCACGCCAGATTCTGGCACCTTTTATGTCAATGCCAATGTAATTGTTTTGAGGGTACCTATTGGCAAGGGCAACGGTATATTCACCCTTTCCACAGCCCAATTCAAGGATGATGGGGTTGGTGTTTCCAAAAAAATCCTGCCAATGGCCCTTAAGCTCAAGCCCGGATTGCAAATCTTCAAAAGTAGGTTGAAAAAGGTGTGGAAAGGTTTTGTTCTCGGCAAAACGATCCAGTTTATTTTTTGTCAAAGCGATTCAATAATGGATTAAGTAATGGTTGGATTACTTCGGCAAAAGTATGAAATTATGGTTTTGTCCTTTAGGGAAATTGAATTAGCGAAGGGAGAACAACCATGCACCGGGGAAATCTCCTTTTCTGAACTCTTCCGTTTTCTGCAGGGCGATTTCTTTATCGGCAAAGCCCTCAATGCTTACCCTGTAAAGTCCGTTACGGTTTTGACCGGCAATGGTGGCGTTATAACCTTTGGTAACGAGGCTTTCAAGCAGGTTGTCAGCATTTTCTTTAACCCCGAATGCACCGGCAATGATGAAATAGCTGTCTGGTTCTGATATTGCTTCAGCAGGCTCCGACAATTCAACTTCAATTTTCGTGTCAGTTACGAGCAGTTCTTTGGTAGGTTTTTCAGGCAGGCGCTCTGTTATTGCGAAAGGGTTTGCTATTGCCTCATTGCTGGTTTGTGCAGGTGCAGGCATTACAGAAGCCTGATTTTGGTAGATATTTTTTACATGGCCGGTATTGTACGCGCTCCAGAAAGAAAGTGCAGCAAGCGGAAGTAGGATAGCCGCCCATTTTAGTGTAGCAGGTAGTTTTCTGCCTGATTTCACTGCGCTGGTGCGCAAAGTTTTGTGATAAGGCTTTTGTAATCTTTCCTGACCTGAAACTGGTTGTGTGGAGAAGGTGGAAAGACCGAAGGAGTCATCCAGAAGATTGGTTTTCTGCTCGGGGGCAAATTGAATGTGATGTTCTTTATCCGCATACAATTGGCCAATGCTTTCAATAAGGACTTTTTCCCCACGGTTAAGCATAATGGCCCATGCGCCCGATTGTTTCTCAATCTGCGAAACTGCTTCTGCATAGCCAATTCCAAACGTGCGCACAAGGTGATTGGCCAGGACGCCGTCATTGTTCCTGAGGGCCGCATTAAAGGCTACTTTTCGGGAGGGTGGGGTGAAAACATGGGTAACAGGATTGATATCTGCCGGAACATAGTTGGCAATAAAGCCTCCCAGACCCGCAACAATCACACAATCCTGCTCTTTTAAAAGCGCACTAATTTGTTCTTCTATCTTCATACAATGCCCTGTTTGCTGAAAAACACAAGTCCTTGTTGTTGTTTAGAGATTATCAATCAAGGTTTTAAGGCTTTTCTGTAAAGCTGCTCAATGAACTGGCTAAGATAAAAGGATAGGACCGAATTTTCAAGGAATGTTAGTAAGTTTTGATAAGTCTTCGGGTGTGTCAATGCCAAAAGTTTCAAAATCAGTAACATCTGTATAAATCAGGTGCCCATTCCACAGCCACCGCAATTGCTCCAACGATTCAGCTATTTCGGGCGGGGCAGGAGGGAGGACAGCGATTGTTTTAAGTATCTCCGTCCGGTAAGCGTAAATACCAATATGCTTATAGAACGTGAAATGCTCCAGCCAGGTTTCAGCAGCTCTACCCCTGATGTAAGGAATGGCTGATCGGCTGAAAAGCAGTGCCCGGCCTGAACTATCTGTCATAACCTTAACAACATTGGGATTGAAAAGATCCTCCTGATTGTTGATGGATTTTATGAGGGTGGCAATTTCCACTTTTGGTTGGGCAAACAAGCGGATTACTTTTTCTATCTGCTCCGGTCGGATATAGGGCTCATCGCCCTGAATATTCACCGCAACATCGAAATGTTCATTTGCTTTTTCAAGAATTGACATGGTTTCGGCAATTCGATCAGTACCACTGGGATGGTGGGTGGAGGTCATTACTGCCTCTCCACCGAATGATCTGACATGCGCTGAAATACGTTCATCATCCGTGGCAACCACAACCGTTTGAAGCAATTTGCACGCGCTGGCCTGTCGGTAAACCCGCTCAATCATACTCTTGCCATTGATCATGACCAATGGTTTTCCAGGGAAACGTGTGGATGCATACCTCGCCGGTATGATGCCTGCTACACGTAAACCAGTTTCAGAAAAGTCCATGGATTTCGGCATTTATTTTTTCGATGATGATTGCTAAATCTTCGGGTTTCTCCGAAAAGTTAAGGTTGTCAACTTCCACCACCAGCAATTTCCCTAAGGTGTATTCTCCAATCCAGGCTTCATAACGGTCGTTCAGGCTTTTGAGATAGTCAAGTCGAATGGAATTTTCATAATCCCTGCCCCGTTTTTGAATTTGCCTAACCAAGGTGGGTACACTTGCCCTCAGGTAGATAAGTAAATCGGGTGGTTTTACGAAGGTGCTCATCAGTTCAAAAAGCGAAGCATAATTCTGAAAATCACGGGAACTCATCAGGTTCATGGTGTGCAGGTTGGGCGCGAAAATATAGGCATCTTCATAAATGGTTCTGTCCTGAACCACCGTTTTCCCACTGCTGCGAATATCAATGATCTGGCGGAATCTGCTGTTCAAAAAATAAACCTGCAGATTGAATGACCAGCGTTGCATATCCTCATAGAAACTGGGAAGGTAGGGGTTTGTTTCAACATCTTCGTAATGAGGCTCCCAGGCAAAATGTTTGGCGAGTAATCCGCAAAGGGTTGTTTTCCCGGACCCGATGTTACCGGCTATGGCAATATGCATTGGTTTTTTGGTTTAATGATTAAAAATTCTTTTCAATGTTTGGTTACGATTCTTTGCTGACTAAAAGAATCTCTTCAAGGTATTTCCGGTCATTGGCCAGACGCGGTACTTTAAACTGACCGCCAAGTTTATCGCGTGATTTAAGCCAGTTGTAGAAACTGCCTTTTGGCATCGCGTGCACTATGGGCATGGATAAAACCATGTTGTGGTATCTTTTGGCTTCGTAATCCGAATTCAATGCTTTTAAAGCATTGTCAAGCATTTCGGTAAAATAAGCCAGGTCTTCGGGCTCTTGCTCAAATTCGATCAGCCATTCATGGGCTCCGCTTGATTTATCGCTGAAGTAAACCGGCGCCGCGGTAAATTCATTGAGTGATGCACCGGTTTTGGCACATGCCGAATCCAATGCTTTCTGGGCATTATCGACTATCAGCTCTTCGCCAAAAGCATTGATAAAATTTTTGGTGCGACCAGTTATCCTGATGCGGTAAGGATCTGTGCAGGTAAATACAACGGTATCGCCGATTTTGTAACGCCACAAGCCCGCATTGGTGGTTATTATGATGGCATAATTTATACCTGTTTTCACCTCTTCAAGTGTTACCGGCCTGGCATCACTGTCGCCATACTCATTCATAGGGATAAATTCGTAAAATATCCCGTAATCAAGCATCAACAGCATATCGTCGGCGCCATTGCGATCCTGAATGCCAAAAAATCCTTCCGAAGCATTGTAGGTTTCCAGATAATTCATCGGGACATCAATGAGCTTGAGAAATTGCTGCTGGTAGGGGGTAAAACTCACACCGCCGTGGATAAATAGCTCAAGGTTGGGCCATACTTCTTTTATATTCGATTTGCCGGTAATTTCAAGCACCCTTTTCAATAAAACCAATGTCCATGAAGGAACCCCGGTGATGTTGGTTACATTTTCCTCACTGGTAATCCGGGCAATTTTCTCAATTTTTTGCTCCCATTCCTTCATCAGAGCGATGCTGAGTTCAGGTGTGCGGATCAATTCTATCCAGTTGGGAAGGTTTTCCATCAAAATTGCTGAAACATCGCCTACAAATGAATTTGTATCCGGGTTGTCGGGGAAGTGAGAGCCACCCATTCCCAGAAGTTTACCGGTAAATATCTGGGTGTCAGGATTGTTGGAGCAATATAAAGACAACAGGTCTTTCCCGCCTTTAAAATGACAGTCATCCAGAGCTTCCTGGCTCACAGGAATGAATTTACTCTTATCACTTGTAGTGCCCGATGATTTGGCAAACCATTTGATTTCGGTATTCCACAGCAAGTTTTGCTCTCCCCGCCTTAAGCGGTCAATATAAGGCTTCAGGTCTTCATAATTATTAATGGGAACCCGTTCTGCAAAGGTTTGGTAATGCTCAATATCCTGATAGCCATATTTTTTCCCCCATTCTGTATTTCGTGCTGATAAAATAAGCTTTCGGAACCACTCCTCCTGTACATCATGAGGATATTTCATGAACAGTTCTATCTGGTGCATGCGTTTGGTCATGAACCAGGAAATAAGGGAATTCAAAAAAGGCATTTTTGTATAGATATGTTTACAAAAATAGGGGTTTAATCCTTATGGCTACATAAGCCGGGTACATTAATCAATCTTTTTTTGAGAATCTTACCTAAGTAAGATTGATCGGTATTGAAGGTGTTTTCTAAAAATTTGTGCTTCAAGGCAATAAGTTTGATGATATATCTTTGAAGATACAGCAATTTTGATTTTAAATGATCATTTCATCTCATATTGGATGTATATTTGCAATACATGTATTTATAAGTCTGTATTTTATGATACAATTTCCTCATGCAAAGATCAATATTGGGCTGAAAGTAATCAGAAAGCGCCCCGATGGCTTCCATGATATTGAAACGCTGATGTATCCTATCGGGTTGTCGGATGTGCTGGAAATTGTTCCGGCTAAAGATGGGGTTTTTGAATTCTTCAGCACCGGTTTAAGCATTGATGGCAACCCAGAAGATAACCTGTGTGTGCGCGCCTGTCGGTTGATCAGTCAGAAATACGCTCTGCCTGAGGTGAAAATTCATCTGCATAAAGTGATCCCTTCTGGGGCAGGGCTGGGCGGCGGTTCCTCTGATGCCGCCTTTGTTTTAAAACTCATCCGGCGTATTTTTTCGATTAAAATGTGCAACAATGAGTTGGAAGAAATGGCTGCCACACTTGGGAGCGATTGCAGCTTTTTTATAAACGGGAAACCTGCACTATCCATGGGGAAGGGAGAAATTCTGACCCGCGTTCCCTTCAACCTTTCTGGTTATTATCTTCTGCTGGTTAAACCTCCTGCGAATGTTTCTACTGCATGGGCATACGGAAATGTAATCCCTTCCGGAGAATCCTTGCCGGATATGAATCACTCAAGCACCAACATTGAAAGTTATACTTCTCTGCTGACCAATGATTTTGAGAAAATTGTGATGAAGTCATTCCCCGAGGTTCGTCGGATAAAGGAAAAATTAGTGAAAATGGGTGCAATTTATGCAGCAATGAGTGGGAGTGGATCTGCGGTGTATGGCTTGTTCAGGAATGCACCAAACCCTCAGCCTGATGATTTTTCCGGGATGTTTGTGTGGCAGGAAGTGTTAAGGTGATGATTCAAAAACCTTTTGATATCAACCATTGAATTACTTCGGTGCAATCCTTAGCAGCCACAAGGCAAGTATGCCGAACAGGAAGTTGGGAGTCCAAACGGCAATCACCGGTGGAAGGTTGCCAAAGGTGGCAAAAACGGTGGTTACCTGCATAAAAAGAATAAATGCAAAGCAAATGGTGATTCCCACCCCCAGGTTAAATCCTATACCTCCCCTTACTTTGCGGCTCGAAAGTGAAACGCCGATAAGGGTGAGCACAATGGTGGCAAAGGGAAAAGCAATTCGTTTGTGTTTCTCAATCTGAAATTTCATCAGGTTGCTTGAACCACGCAATTTCTCCATCTCAATAAAATCGCGCAATTCCCTGTAATTCATATACATGGCATCGTCAACATCAATAGCAAAATCGCCAGGGTTGAGGTTAAGGAGCGTATCCATTTTTGCGCCCCGTGTAATAACTTCCCCTTTGTCGCCAATTTCCCGTTTCACCCAGTTATCCAGTGCCCACATTCCACTCACACTATCCCATCTTAAATAGTCGCTGGTTAGCTTCTCGGTCATGCTGCTGTCGCTGAATTTTTCAAGTGAAAAACGAAATCCCTTTTTATTTTTTACATCAAAACTTTCAACATAGGCAAATACGCCCGGGCTAATTTGCATGTGGATGTTGGTTTCGTTGTTGTTCTTCTGGCTTTTCAGGTATTCTTTCTGAAAATTCTGCATGTTTTTACTCGTTTCAGGAATCACAAAGTTGGTGAGCCCGAATGAAATAAGTGCAAGAAACAATGAGGAAAGTAAGTAGGGCCTTAGAAACCGGTAAAAGCTAACACCGCTGTTTAAAATGGCCACAATCTCGGTATTGGCAGCCATTTTTGAAGTGAAGAAAATTACCGCAATAAAAGTAAACAGCGCACTAAAGAGGTTAATGAAGTAGGGGATAAAGTTGGCGTAATACTGAAAAATGATGGCGCTTAAGGGTGGTTTCTTGTCCAGAAAATCGTCAATTTTTTCAGATATATCAAAAATGATAATTATTACAGCAAGTAACGCGATGGCATAGAAAAAGGTGCCTAGGAATTTACGTATAATGTAAAGGTCGAGTTTTTTCATGCAACAATTACTTCGCGGTGTTGATTAACGCAACTTCTTTCGGATTAGTGTTTAAAGCCTTTGGGCTACTTTTTTTACCATCGCCTGTTTCCAGGATGCAAATGTTCCCTCCTCAATTTTACGACGGGCCTCGTCAACCAACCAAAGGTAAAAAGCAATGTTATGCTGGCTTGCAATCATAGGGCCAAGCATTTCGCCGGCCACGAACAAATGCCGGAGATAAGCCCGGTTATATGCCGAGTCAACAAAAGAAGTGCCATCAGGATCGAGGGCCGAGAAATCTGCCTTCCATTTCTCGTTGCGAAGGTTGATAATGCCGTTTTTGGTAAATATCATGCCATTGCGCCCGTTACGGGTGGGCATGACACAATCAAACATATCCACGCCCTGAGAAATACCTTCCAGAATGTTTGCCGGCGTTCCCACACCCATCAGGTAGCGGGGTTTGTCCTTTGGCAGGATGTTGCAGACCATTTCAGTAAATTCATACATGGTTTCAATCGGTTCGCCCACGGCCAATCCGCCAATGGCATTGCCTTCGGCACCGATGGAGGCAATTTTTTCTGCCGACTGAATCCTCAAATCACGGTAAACGCTGCCCTGTACAATAGGAAACAAGGTTTGCCTGTATCCGTATAGTCCTTCCGTTTCGTTGAAACGCGCCACACAGCGGTCTAACCAGCGGTGGGTGAGTTCCATGGATTTACGGGCGTAGTCGTATTCGCAGGGGTATGGCGTACATTCATCAAAAGCCATCATTATGTCGGCGCCGATCACCCGCTGAATGTCCATCACGCGCTCGGGCGTAAAAAGGTGGCGTGAACCGTCAATATGCGACTGAAAAACCACGCCTTCTTCTTTCATTTTGCGACGGTGGGCGAGCGAATACACCTGGTAACCACCGCTATCGGTCAATATGGGCTTGTTCCAGCCGTTGAATTTGTGCAGTCCACCGGCTCCCCGCAAAATGTCAAGACCCGGTCGCAAATAAAGATGATAGGTATTTCCAAGGATAATCCTGGCTTTCACATCTTCATCCACATCGCGGATATGCACCGCCTTAACCGTGCCGGCAGTTCCCACCGGCATAAACACGGGTGTGGCAATCTCGCCATGATCAGTGGTGATAACACCCGCGCGGGCATTGCTGGCAGTATCGGTATGGGTAAGCCTGAAATCCATGAAATGAAAAGTAGTTTGAAAATTTGAGGGTGCAAAGTTAGCAATCTTCAGGGGATTGACAGGAGAGGATTTTTGGAGTTGGCGCTGAGATTTTAGATATTACATTATTGAAGAGATTATAGGGGCAAAAGGTGCTGAATTAAACAGATTGCTGTGAAGTGTTGAAAACCAAAAAATCCTACCTTAGCAGTGCCATTGAAAACACTTTTGATACCGGTGAAAAGGATGGAAAATATGGTGGAGATATAGGTAATATTAAGCATATAGTACGTTAGCACCAATTTTGAAATGATGAAATACACATTGATTTTTCTAATATTTTCGAGTACTTGCCTGACTTATGGGCAAACATATTTGGACTTCAAGCCTCCAATTATTCCTATTAGCATAAGTTTTGACAGCATTAAGAAATTGCAAATTTTTGAAAATATTTATGTATTTGCTTGGGATGACTTGAAGAGAGAACCACCCTATTTATGGAATCCCAATTATACATTGTCATCAGAAGACACATCAAGGGTTATTTATAACACATATGAACCAAGAAAATCGAAAGTATTAAATATAGAAACTACAATCATCTTGCTTGATACGTCTAATAAAACGATTAGTATAGAAGGATTTGTGACGGGAGGGTGGTATGGTGCTGGTAGTCTTGTCAAAATTGTTATTGGCGAAATAATTGACACATTAAGACCTCAGTATGAAATGTCTTTTTCAACCAAATTGGACAGAAAATACATTAAGGAACGTAAAAGGAAGCATAAGCCGCTTTTTGACACTTTTATAGTTGGCTTTTATATGAAGGGTTTTAATGATTGGGAATCTGGTGTTGGTTTTGAGAACAAAAAAGAAAGATATTTTAAAATTAAAGCATACATCAATAATAAGAGTGTTCTGGTTTTTGGACTAGACGGTGAAATTGCAGAAATTTTTGAAATTGGTAAATTGCTACCAAAGTCTAGTGAAAATTAATCTTGGAATTTTAGACATAAATAAAAACTGGTACTAATAACAGCACCTAACCATAATGCGGGGTTTGGTGGTCGTTGATACATTGGAAATTTTTATATACATTTGTGTTGGCAGACAGTTGAACAGCAATCTATTCCCGCACTATGGCTAGCTGCGGCCGTTAACTACCAATCCTAAAAAGCAACATCGCAATAATTCTGTAGTAAGAAATAAGACACTATGCCCATTCCACTCTCCCACAGTTAATGTCATTTTTTAGTATAGTCTATTGAACGGAGTATAATGCCCGAATTCAAGCAGTCTGTTCGGCTATCCTAACCATTTTCAACTTCTTACCTCTTACCTCCTTTTTCCTTCTCCCATCTTTGCCGATCGTATAACAAAATAGCCGAGCAAACCGGCAACCAGCGAAGCCAGCAATATGCCCATTTTAGCTTCTTCGATATAAATTTTATGATCAAAGGCAAGTTCACTGATAAACAGGGACATGGTAAAACCGATCCCGGCCAGTAAACCTGCCCCAAGCAGGTGGCGATTGGTAAAATCTTTTGGCAGGGAGGCAACCCTTAATTTGATAAGAATAGCCACAGTGGCAACCACACCAATAAATTTGCCCAGTAGTAACCCAAAGAATACACCCATGGTAACACTGCTACTGAGGTTGGTTAAACTGTCGGCCGACAGGGAAATGCCTGCATTTGCAAGGGCAAACACGGGCATGATAATGAAAGCAACTAAAGGGTGCATGGAGTGTTCAAGTTGCTGGAGCGGAGTAAAGGCTTCTTTTGAAACATGCCGGATTTTTTCAAGAAGATGAAGCTGTTCATTGGTAACGGTAGGCGAGTTGTTGGGATCGGCCTTGCGAAATAACTTCATCAGTGTATTGAGTTTCTGCTCAAAAACGGTTTCAGAATACTTGACATTTGCCGGAATAGTAAATGCTGCAAGCACTGCCGCAATGGTGGCATGTACCCCCGACATTAAAAAGGCAAGCCACAATCCGCCCACACCCACAATGCCATAAAACAGGGTGTTGCGCACACCAAAAAGGTTGGCTGCAATGAGCACTGCCATAAAGCCCGCCCCGGTGAGCAAACTCAGCATGTTGATATCGCTGGTGTAAAAGAATGCGATGACCAGTACAGCGCCGAGGTCGTCGGCAATGGCCAGCACGGTAAGGAATATTTTTAGTGAAACCGGCACCCTGTCGCCAAGCAGGTACAGTATTCCAAGCGCAAATGCAATGTCGGTGGCCATGGGCACGCCCCATCCGCTTTGCACTTCACCTGATGGATTGAAAAAATGATAAATCAGCGCAGGTACGACCATTCCTCCAATGGCTGCGGCAATAGGGAGGATGGCATTTTTTGGATTTTTTAGCTCGCCACTAATAATTTCCCGTTTAAGTTCCAGTCCGATAACAAAAAAGAAAACCGCCATCAGGCCGTCATTTATCCAGTGGTGAAGACTTTTTGACAATTGCCAGTCGCCAAGGCCAATCGATAAGGTAATTTCCCATAAATGGTGAAATTCATCTGCCAATGGTGAGTTTGAAAGTATAATTGCAGTGAATGCTGCCGTGAACAACACAATTCCACTGGTTGTGCTGTTTTTCAGAAATCCTCGCATTGGATCAACGATCCAGCGATCAATGGGTTCTTTTTTGTTGGAGTAAAATTTCATAGATACACTTAAATCAATAACCGGATTGTGTCTTTACAACAAATGTAAATTTAATGAGTTTGAAGAAACCCACAACAATCTGGGTAAAATAAAAGGTGTGATTGGTATGAAATCAAAACTATCACCCGTAAAGTGTTAAATTACAGTGCCCTGGCCGGGTGTTTTTTTTGAAACGCAGTTTTTTTTGTTTTACTCATTTTCTGATGGCTGACTGGATTAGGCTTTTATTATTTATTGTCTGATGCTTGCAAAACCTTGGTTTCCGTTAAGCTAAACGTCTGTTTCAGTTCCCCAACCATAAGGCTAAACTCCCCTTTTTCCAGCAGCGTTTCATTTTCCTGGTTCACGAAGGCAAGATCATTCACCGGGAATTCAAGGGCAACTTCACGGCTTTCGCCCGGTTGCAGCATAATTTTGGTAAATGCCCTGAGCCGTTTTACCGGAGGGGTATTTGAAGCAAAATGGTCGCGTACAAAAACCTGAACTACTTCCATTCCTGCTTTACCGGAATTGTTGTGAATGTTGACCCTGAGCTTCAGAGTTTCACCTGGGTTATAGGAAGTTTTATCGAGGGTAAGTTCGCTGTAGCTGAATTGCGCGTAGCTCAGGCCAAAGCCAAATTCATATTGTGGATTGAAACCGGAGCCGGAGGGTCCGCCTACATCGGTGAGCGCTTCAGTGGATTTGTGGTAGTAAGGTTCAAGGCTGTAGGCATACTTTGGATAAGTATAAGGTAGTTTGCCCGATGGGTTGGTTTCCCCGAAAAGGATGCGGGCCACGGCCTCACCACCATAATTTCCCGGAAGGTAAGCATTAAGGATGGCATCTGACAGAGGTTCTACTTTTCGGATAAGCCGTGGTCTCCCTTGCACAAGAACCAGAATAACCGGTTTTCCTGAAGATTTGGCCACTTTAATCAGTTCCTGCTGATTTTCTGACAGCTCAAGTGTGGTTGCGTTTCCGGGAGTTTCGGTATAACTGTTTTCACCCCCACAAACCACAATGTAATCGGCTTGTTTTGCCTTGTTTAATAGCTGAGATAAATCTTGTTTCAGCTCGTTTCTGTATTCGCCTGTATCTGCATAAGTAACACCTTCTTCCAGCAACACCTGAGCCGGGTTTGAGGCTAAATCCCTGATGGCTTCATAAATGGTCGCATAATCCTGTGTAAACTCATTCACCAGATTGCCTTGCCAGGAATAGCTCCAGCCCCCGAGCAGCGGTCGCATGTTATTGGCAGCAGGTCCGCAGACCAGAATTTTTGCAGTAGAAGGAAGGGGAAGAAGGTTTTTGTCGTTTTTTAGCAAGGTGATGGATTCCAATGCGGTGCGCCTGGCATCTGAAGCAAAATTTTCGGAAGCGAAATCCGGATAATTTTCCTGAGTGGTTGTTGGATTTTCAAACAATCCCAGCAGGAACTTCACCTTAAGAATGCGACTAACAGCATCATCAATACGTGACATGGGTATTTCACCTTCATTCACCAGCTCCACCACGTAACCCGGGAAATCGAAATTGTAAGGCACCATGGACATATCAATACCGGCATTGATGGCTATTTTAACCGCCTCTTTCTGGTCAGCAGCTATTTTGTGGCGGGTATGCAGGTATTCAATATCTCCCCAGTCGGTAATCACAAAACCTTTAAATTCCAGTTCTTCTTTAAGCAGTCGGGTAATCAGTTGATGGCTGGCATGAACCGGCAATCCGTTTATTTCACCGGAATTCACCATCACGGTAAGTGCTCCGGTTTCCACGGCTTTTTTGAAGGCAGGCAAATGGTATTCCCTCAGAATATTCATGGGAATCAGCGCCGGGGTGCGGTCTTTTCCGCTAACGGTCTGCGAATAACCCAGGTAATGCTTCATGCAGGCAGCAATCCTGTTTGGGTTTGAAAGATCATTGTCAACGCCCTGGAGTCCTTGAATCAAAGCCTGACCCATAGTGGCGGCAAGAAGCGGATCTTCTCCAAAAGTTTCCCATTGGCGTGGCCAGCGTGAATCAAGACCAAGATCAAGCACGGGACTAAACGTCCACGGACAACCTATAGCACGCGTTTCATAAGCCGTAATCTCGCCTGCACGTCTTATGAGCACAGGGTTCCAGGTGGCCGCCATGCCAATTTGCTGTGGAAAAAGTGTGGCCCCGCTCACGTAGGAAGCCCCGTGAATCATATCGAGGCCATACAAAACCGGAATTTTTAGCCTGGAATGTCGCAAACAACTTTCCTGAATCTGACCAATCAACCGGTTCCATTCATGTTTATCCCGGGCCCGGTTGTTGGCGGTATTTAATACAGAACCTACCTGGTATTTGCCAAATGCAATGTTTAACGTATTGGTATCCAGTTTAAGGGGCTCATTGCTCACGTATGAACTTTCCCCTTCGGTAAGTACATCAATGGTTACCTGTGTCATCTGGCCTGCCTTCTCTTCCAGGGTCATCTTGCTGACCAATGCCTTCACCTTGCGGTCAATCTCATTTTCCGGGGTTTTGTCTCCGTAAGTCTTATTGCATGAAACCGCAATAAAAGTAAAAATTACAAGAAGAAAAAGCAGAATTCGGTTAGTCATGGCAACTCAGGTTAATTTCGATATTAAAGGTTAAGGGTTTTTCGCAATCAATGTTTAGCGCTCGTAAACCCGTACATAATCTACTCTCATGATGGCTTCATTCATGGCGGGGTCAATGCCTCGCAGGCCGCCCCAGTCACCACCAATGGCAATGTTTAGAATCAGATGGAAGGCTTTGTCGAAAGGCCAGTTGGCAAAATCTCCCTTAAGGTCATTTTCAAACGTAAAATACTTGTAATCATCTACAAAGAAGTCAATTTTTGCGGAATCCCACTCGATGGCATATACATGAAACTGTTCGTAAAAATCCGGAACATAAATGGTATCTCCAACCTGGGTGCCGATTTTATGATTATAGGCTTTGGTATGAACCGTTCCATGGATCACGCCAGGATCATAACCTACATGTTCCATGATGTCAATTTCGCCGCTTTCGGGCCAGCCGCCATAAGCCCAATCGGTGGAAAGCATCCATATAGCAGGCCAGGTGCCAATACCAACAGGAAGTTTGGCACTTACCTCAATGCGTCCGTATTTGAAATCACGCTTGTTTTTGCTCACCAGTCGGGCGGAGGTCCATTTCTCATCGGTTTTTATCGCCTTTATGGTGAGCACACCTTCTTTTACAAAAGCATTTTCAGGGTTATTGGTATAGTTCTGTAATTCATTATTGCCCCAGCCGTGATCGCCGGTATCATAACTCCAGTTTTCGGGGGATGGGGCGCCGGTATAATCAAATTCTTCTGCCCATAAAAGTTTTGAAGGGGTTTGGGCACTTACTGTTTCCATTGCCAGTATAAATAATACGGCAACCCCCAAATAGGTCTTTCTCATCTTTTTAGATTTATTTATGCAACGATGAGAATACCGGAGTAGTAAAATTTTATCGGGCTTGCCTTAAAATTCTTCTACCATAAAGATTTTAAGTGCTTTACAGGTTTGCCCCGGTATCTCATCGTGCATTCACCAACCAACCACGATTGTGTTTGCTGTTATTATTTAGTCAAGTCATGCAATGAACCCGATCATCAATAACCTGCATTAGGTACGAAGGTTCCTCCCGAAAGGTCCACCTCCGATTGAGGAATGGGAAGAAAACCTTTGGTTGCAGGGTTGTAAGTGACGTCGAAAATTTGCTGTTCGCCAACATAATTTGGTCCGCGAAGTCCTGAGTAGGAGAAGGTCTGATTTGCAAATGCCTGACCCTTGCGTAATACATCAAAATAACGCAAACCTTCGAGTGACAATTCCAGTCGCCTTTCCTTATAGATGTTCTCAGGAGTTGCAGGAATGCTTGACAAACCAACCCTTGACCTTACCCGATCAAGGTATTGTTGGGCGTTGCCACTTCCAAGTTCCGCGGCCATCAATAGCACATCCGAAAAGCGGATTACCCGATGGTTGCAGGTGCGGTTCAGCTCAAACTGTCCCGAGGTGCCCCAGTGCTCAGCATCAGAGCTGTACTTTTTGGAGAAATAGCCGGTGTGCTGGTAACCTACTGACAATGAGCCATCCAACTCTTCCTGGGTAAGCACGGTGTATTCAAAGCGTGGGTCATCTTTAATGTCATTGACCAGTTTTTGACTCACGGTGCCAAAACTCCAGCCGCGGTTCCATTTTTGTGAACCTGTAACGCGTGGTCCCTGCATCTGTGCAGAAAGGTTGCCTTCACCTCCCCTTACATAACCCCAATCCCACCAGGGCGGGGTGTCGCCGTAAGCAATTTCAAACACCGATTCTTTTCCGTTTTCACCAGCCAGTTTGAAGTTCTGAGCATAGTCTTCAAGTAAATCATGTCCGCTGGTGGCAATCAATTCATCAAGATAACCGACTACAACACCACTGTTGATTACGGTACTTCCAGCCATCAGATCTTTATTATAAACGCCGTTGTAAAACAGGTAAACCCTGGCCAGTAATGCCTGAGCTGCCCATTTGGTAACCCTTCCGGCTTCAGCCGACGGAACTGATGCTGGAAGATCAGCCATTGCTTCGGTTAAATCAAGAGCAATCTGGTTGTAAACCTGCTCAGGAGTGGCTTGCGGTTGAGTGTATTCCGATGGCCCGTTGAGGGTTCTGGTGAGCAGAGGAATGTTTTCAAAATAGGCAACCTGCTCAAAATAGAAATAAGCACGCAGAAACTTGCTTTCGGCAATCAGCCTTTTCTTGAAATCTGCAGATGCATCAACGCCATCTATCTTTTCTATCAGCAGATTGGCCCTGTATATTCCTGTGTAATTCTTCAGCCAAATGGCATGAACAATTTTGCTGGTGGCGGGTATGTTGAAGTTGTTGAATTCGTTCTCATCCTGACCATCATTGGCATCACCTCCGCCTGCATAGGAATCATCCGAAAGGATATCTGACATCACAATAATGGGCGCCCACGATACGCCCGGCGTGGATTGATAACCCAGCACATCGTAAATGGCCACAAGTGCCTGAATGGCTTGATCCTCGGTTTTATAGAAGGAAGTGGTAACCTCCTGGTCCAATGGTTTAAGGTCAAGGAAATCCTTGGTGCATGACGACAAAAGTGCGATCAGTGAAAATATACCGACAATTTTATAAGTGATCTTTTTCATGTTCTAAGTTTTTAATAGTTAGAAAGAAATGGATGTTCCCAAGCGCCAGGTTCTTGCCTGTGGGTAGCTACCGCGGTCAATTCCTATGTCGAATGAACTTCTGGCCCCGATTTCAGGATCTGCTCCAGTGTATTTTGTGAGCGTCAAAAGGTTTTCAGCCGACACATAGAATCTCCAGGTTGAAGCACCCATTCTCCTAAGAATGCCTGAGGGGAGCGTGTATCCTATCTGAATGTTTTTCAGCCTGAGGTATGATCCATCCTCAATGTAGAGGTCTGAAACGCGGTAGTTGTTGTTCACGTCGATCCAGGTATATCTGGGTACTTCGGTTGATGTGCCTTCGCCTGTCCAACGATCCAGTATAGCTGTTGTACGGTTGGTGAATCGTAAATCCTGACGCTGGCTTCCGTTAAAGATTTCATTTCCTAAGGTGCCAATCAGAAGCATTGAGAAATCAAAATTTTTGTAATCTGCCGAAGCGTTGAAACCCAGCGTCCAGTCGGGGGTTGGGTTTCCTATCATGGTGCGGTCATCGGCATCTATTTTTCCATCTTTGTTTACATCCACAAACCGAACATCACCAGGCTTAGCATTTGGCTGAAGAACTTGTCCGGTATTTCCAATATGTTGAAATATTTCAGCTTGATTCTGGAATAAGCCATCTGTTTTGTATCCCCAGAAATAGGCAATCGGCAATCCTTCTTCTGCCCTTGTTACAGCGCCGGCAATAGCCCAGTTTGCACCCGGAAGTGCCTTTTCTTCGTTGCCGATTTTTGTCATTTTGTTTTTGTTGTATGATGCATTTACGCCAAAAGCATAGTGGAATTCTTTCACCTTATGGCGCCAGTTTACCGACACTTCAACACCCCGGTTTTCAACGCTTCCAACATTTGCAACAGGAGCATCGTTGCCAACATGTCCCGGAATTGGAATTCTTTCCAGCAATCCACTGGTTGTTTTTATGTAATAATCCACTGTTGCAATAAGCCGGTTGTTGAAAGCAGCCAGATCAATGGCAATGTCAGTTTGAATTGATTCTTCCCATCGTATGTCAGCATTTTCAATGTATGAAGGTGAAGCACCGACAATTCTTCCTAAACCAAAAATATATCCCCTGCTTTTGTTGATGGTTGAGATAAACTGATAATCACCAATTTCCTGATTGCCATTTATTCCCCATGAAGCCCTGAATTTGATTTGATCAAGATTTTTGATTTTCGGGAAGAAATTTTCATCACTCACCACCCATGAAACGCCGAGTGAGGGGAAAATACCATACCTGTTGTTGGCTCCGAATTTTGAGGAACCATCTCTTCTGAGAATACCGGTAAATGCATATTTGCTTTTATAATCATAGGTTACCCTTCCAAAAATTGAAGCCAGCGCAGAATGTGAAGCTCCTCCGGTGGCAACCCATACGGTATCCGTGGCCATATTCAGGTAAACATTGTCAGGGTCGAAAAGAGGCACCTTAGCATTGAAGCCGGTCAGGTTTTCATATTTGAATTTACTAGCGGTTGTTCCGGCAAGCAGCGAGAAGTTATGGTCGCTTATCTGCTTTGTATAGGAGATGGTATTTTCCCATTGCCAGGTAAAATATCGGTCAATGCCTTTGCTTACTGAAGTCTTGTCAATATTTAATTGTGCACCATTCAGGTAATACAATGGCCTGTAACTATCATTAAGCACATAGGCCAGGTCAATTCCAAGGCTGGTATTAACTTTAAGTCCCTTTATAATTTCAGCTTCGCCGAAAATACTACCCACTATTTTATCAACGCGTGTTTCTCCGGTCTGAATTTCAAGCAAAGCCAGCGGGTTAACAATTTCAGCACCAACGTAATTTGATATTCCGTAAACCCTTCCCTGATTATCTTTTACCACCGGTTCATTCGAATATGGAGGGAGGCTCAGATTGTCGGGGTTTTCTTCATACAATGGCGTTAGTGGATCGAGATTAAGTGCACTGCTATAGGCTCCGTTGAAGGATTCATTGCTTCCGATCCCCCTTCTGATGATGTGGGTATATGAAAGATTGTTGCCGAAACTGAAAACTTTGTTTACCTGGCTTTTTGTATTAAGTCGTGCCGTAATCCTGTCAAATTGCGACTTATCTCCACCAATGATTCCTTGTTGTGAAAAATATGACATTGATGACGCATAGGTAGTTTTTTCATTTCCGCCGGTAATGGAAACCTCATGGTTTTGCATAGGCGCATTTTTCTGAAAAAGATAATCCTGCCAGTTGGTGTTGTTTGCAGGTATTTCGTTCAGATCAAAAGGCTCTGCCAGGCCTGCATTGCGGGCGCCTTCATTCATAATCATACGATACTGCCCGTCATCCAGCATTTCAAGCTTTTGGGCAACATTTTGAAAGCCGGTGTATCCCGAATAGGTGATGCTCATTTTGCCGGCTTTACCTGATTTAGTGGTGATAAGCACTACACCATTGGCAGCCCTTGCTCCGTAAATTGCGGCTGATGCTGCATCTTTCAATACATCAATGGATTCAATGTCTCCTGGATTCAGATAGTCGATTCCACCAACAGCAATTCCATCAACAATATAGAGGGGATTTGAATTTCCGGTCGTTCCTGCTCCACGTATGCGGATGGTTGGTGCTTCACCTGGTTGGCCAGAAAGATTGGTTACCTGAACTCCGGCGGTGCGCCCCTGCATAGCCTGATCAATCCGAAGTACAGGGGTTGAAGTAATTTCCTGCGAAGTTACACTGGCAATGGCACCGGTAACTACTTTCTTCTTTTGAGTGCCATATCCGACAACTACTACCTCACTCAAGTCGGTGATTTCAGACTCAAGGGCAATATTTATAGTGGTTTTTCCTGCCGTTGAAATACGTTGGGTGGCGTAACCAATAAAGGAAACCACCAGATTGGCAGGCGAATTTGTTAGTTTTAGTTTAAAGTTGCCGTCAATGTCGGTGGTGGTGCCGTTCATGGTACCCTCTTCCACCAGGGTTACTCCGGGCAATTTTTCACCGTTTGCCTTGTCGGCAACAACGCCTGTTATCATGTTGCTCTGTCCCCAGGTAAAGCTTGAAGCAAGGAGCAATATGCCGAAGGCCATTATTTTGGTAAGATGCTTTCTCATCGCTGGTTTTTTTTGGTTGGGATGATGTGTTGAAAGTTATAGGATGCAGACCTGCCGCATATAGACAGGCATTTGTTGATCATTGTTCCACGAAGGAATAAAACGATGCATGATCGGGCTGTTAAGATCGCCCGCTTAACTCAGATGTTATTGGTTCTTCTGAAAAACCCTGATGTAATCCACTTTCATTTGTTGGGGGAAAGTGGTGGTAGCATCCGGCATACCGGGCCAGTTACCTCCAACTGCAATGTTGAAGATAAAAAATTGGGGCAGGTGAAACTCCGTCAAGTGGGCAGGGGTGATGTCAACTTCATTAAACTTAACATCGTTCACATACCATTTAATGGAGGTCTCATCCCAAATAAGGGTGAAAACATGATATTCATCTGCAAAAGTTCCTGTACTTAAGGAGTAACTTTGTCCATAACTCACAAGTCCGCCATTGTCCCAGTGAAGGGTTCCGTGAACTGTATTTTCCCTGCCGCTTCCACCTATCATCTCCATGATGTCTATTTCGCCACAGGCAGGCCAGCTCACGCTTGAAAAGTTGTTGCCCAGCATCCAGAGTGCCGGCCATATTCCCTGGCCTTTGGGCAGCAATGCCCTGATGTCAACCCTGCCATATGTGAACGACTTTTTGCCCTGGGTTACCATACGGGATGAGGTGTATTCGCTACCCTGATAGCTTTCTTTGCGGGCTTCAATGGTAAGTGCGCCACCATTCACACTGGTATTGTCAGGACGGTAGTACTGTTTTTCATTGTTTCCCCAGCCACCGGCGCCGGTCTCAAATTTCCAAAATGCACTGTTTACTGCCTCGCCATCAAATTCATCATTCCAAACTCTCTGATAACCAGGATATTCCAAAGGTGTAGCGTAGCCCTGATCAATGGTTATTTCACCGTCTTCGGCAAGGGTAAACTGTTTTTCTCTTTTAATGTACCTGCCCGAAACGCCATAAGCACGTACTTCAATGCGGTAGGTGCCGGGATTAACATAAAGATACTCAAACTTCCCGCTACTGTTAACAATGGGTTCAACGCCTGTTGCCGGATAAAACCTGTATTCTGTTGCATTTTCAGCCACTGCTTCAAAAATAACCGTGCCGGTGCCTTCGGGCAATGTTACAGTAATTTCAAGGTTTGACGGTTCGTTGCCATTATCAGGTTTATCTTCTTTTTTGCAGGAAGACACCAAAAATACAGGCAGGCTAAGCATTAGAAGCAAAATAGGAAGTAGTTTTTTCATCATCAGGGAATAATTGGGATATGGCCTGCTTTCAGGCCATATCCCAGTATAAGAAAACTATTCAAATTTGAAATTGCGAATGTAGAAAGTGCCCTCATCAGAATGGCCGCCACCACCCAGAGATATGGCAAAGAAGTCAAGATCTGTTCTTGTACCTGGCGTATATACACCCATTCCAGGGCCGCTGGTTGGTTCATTCAGGTTAAATGTATAGGTAACCCAAGCATCCATGACAGAAACTGTGACGTCATATTGGATATGACCTGTCCACCATTGTGCAGTTTGACTTGCTTCACCTATAATAATGGCGACATCTTTAGTCAAAGTACCTGAATAATTATTTGAACTGGGCATATAAACATCAACAGATACTGTTGTAAAATTGCTGAATTGAATGTCGTTTTCCATCTGAAACTGGAGTTCCTGATATGTGCCCATTCTGTCATATTTACCAACGTTAACTCCAACTCCCGCAGGATCAGCAACACCAATACTAAAAGCCATTCCGCCATTGGCTGCCGGACCATTACCCGGATATACACCAGCAGTATCAAGTACTACAAAACTTGCAGCAGTCTCAAAAGTATTCCACATTTCAGTTGGTGTTACATCAGGAAGGTCTTCACCATATGGAGGTGCAACTACAACAACTTCTGGTTCAAGTGCTGGATTCGAATAACTTGCATAAGTGAAATCCCAGTAAAACCCGTCATAAGTGTAGGAGATGGTCATTAAGTCATAACCATTCATTTCCTCAATCACTGCTTTAAAAGATTTACTTGCTTCAGGGACAATAGAAGCGGCCGATGTTCCATTTTGTGGAAGTCCCATCCATGCACCTGTTCCTGTAAGGGTAATGGTGTTGGTTGTAGGTTCATAAGAATAGGCATGCGTTCCGCTAAGCCATGCACTAACATCAGCACCATTGGTATTGACCATATTTGCCGGAATTGCATCAAAGCAAATTTCATTTTGGGCGGTGCCTGCAAAAATTGCGCCTTCGCCCCAGAAAGCACCCTGGTCGTCAAAAACAAATGAGCCATCTTTATTAAAAGTAAATGTTTGGTAATAATAACATGGTCTGGCACCTTCGTTTGCAAGTGACCACCATGTACGTGCACCTGCTTCATCTGGGCCAACACCCATAGAAGTGCCTTCTCTGAAAAGCTTCCACGTTTTTGAAGTTTCACCGGCAAGTAAGGTAAGTGCTGAGTTGGGATCCTGCAGCTCAATGGCTGAGTTAAAAGTTGCAGAAGCATTAACTGAATTTTTTGCAGTAAGTACTACTGTGAAACTACCTGCAGCAGTGTAGGTATGAACCGGATTTGCTTCAGTTGAAGTTTGTCCGTCACCAAAATTCCATTCATAACTGGTTGCATTCTGCGAAAAGTTCGTAAAGGTCACCTGTAGGAAGTTGTCCGCTGATACCGCATACTGAAAACTTGCTATAGGATTTTTTGCAGGTTCTACTTCATCGTCATCCTTACATGAAACCATGACCAGCGTTGAGAAAACCGCTGTTAAAAGCAGAAACATTTTACTCCAATTCGAAAATTTGTTTTTCATTTTGGTTTGTGTTTAGTGTGTGATAATTAATGTTGGTTGGATTATGATTTTAGTTTTGATTAAAATTAAGGCCATGTTTAACATATTTACTCAGCTAAAGAAGGACTGAACAAAATGATACGCGATAACGAGAACAAATATAGCATCAAATCAAGCCTAAGTCCAGTTTTACGGCTCATCAATAATACATCATTATAAAAAATGCACTACATCATGATTACATCATCTAAATCTTAAGTAAAAGATATTCAATCGTATAGTATTTGTAATTTAGGTTTTTACATTACATCATTTCATTAATTAATTTGCCCGGTATTAATTATAATGAATTCTAGGGTGAGCTATGGTTGATATGCCTTAAAACGACATGATGAAATCGGTAAGATTGACGTTATGATCAATATCTAGTTTTCTGCGAAGCCTATAACGGCTTATTTCCAATCCGCGCACCGAAATATTCATTAAAGGTGCAATCTCTTTACTGGAAAGGTTCATTCTTAAATAGGCAGACAGCCGCAATTCTTTGGGTGTAAGGCTGGGAAAGGTTTCTTTAAATCTATTCACAAAGTCATTATGCACTTCGTCAAAATAGGCGTTAAATACCTCCTGATATTGTTCATTTTTAATTTCCTTGTTTATTTTCCGAACGAGTTGCGAAATCTGATGTTTGCGCTCAGATTCATCGCGTTCCTGATAAAGTTGTGAAAATTGTTCTTTGACGTCGGCAAGTATTTTGTTTTTATGCACCAGATTTAGGGTAGCATTGGCCAGTTCCTTGTTTTTATGGCTCATTTCATTGTTTAAGGCTGCATTTTTCAAATGAATGATTTCTTTTTCAGCGGTCAGCGATTGTTCGCGAAATGCCTGTGCCTGCTCCTCAAGTTGTTTTTTGCGTTTCAGCATTTCACTCAGGCGGGCTTTTTTTATGCGCCGACGGATAAACACAAAATTTCCGGCAAAAAACAGTATCAGCAATAAGCCGTAAAGCACCATAGCCGTTTGTGATCGTTGCAGCGGTGGCCTGATGCGAAAAGGGAAAGCTACCACGGGGCTTTCTGACCGGAAGATATTTTGGGCCTTCACCTCGAAAATATAGTCCCCTTCTTTCAGGTTAGTATATTCCTTGTAACTTTCTGTACCCCAGGGCGACCATTCCTCTTCATATCCCCGCAGGCGATAAGAAAATCGGGTACCGCCCGGATATTCAAAAGAAGGAGAAGTATATTGAAAAGCAACTGCATTGAAACGGAAGGGAAGTGTCGGCTTTTGTCCGCTTTCTGCATAAGCTGTTTTGCCTGTCAGCGGTATGTGCATCACCGAATCGCTACTTACAAATCTGACACTACGAAGGTATGCCGGATCGCCTGTCCGCTGGTTGGATTGGCCGAAGCGAGGCGTAAAGTGAATAAGTCCTTCCTGGGAGCCAATGAAAACGTTATTGGTTTCCTGGATAAACAGGTGTTCAAATGACCGCAGCAGCATATTGTTGATCCTGAAAAATGGGGCCAGCTCTGTAATATGCTTTCCATCAGTATTTTCACGTATTATTCCTATTTGATTGTCGGTAAAAAACCAGAGGTTGTTATGCTTATCCTTAGTTATTTTATCAATATAGGGTAAACCTTTAAAAATTTCAGAATATTTGGGGTTTTTATAAAATCGGTCCGCTTTATTATCATATCTGTATAGTCCGTCGCTGGTCGAAACGTTGAACTGCTGGTCAATTTTATGGATGTTATAGGGAAGATCGTAAGGTAGTCCGTTAGAGGATTTGTATAATCTGACATTCTGGGCACGGGTGAGGTCAGTGTTTAACTCAATGCTAAAAATGCCCCGGTAACCATGTGACATCCAAATGGTGTTGCCTTGCTCAAGTATGGTGCGGCTTGATTCTTTAAAACCCTTCACTTCATGTGAAAAAGCCCAATGACCAAGTTTTTTAGTGAAAGCCGCCAGGCCATTGTAAGTGCCGGCAATCAGTGTATCACTATTATCACGATGGCGGATAAAAGTCCAGTAACCGGGCAAAGTGGATATTTTCGTAGCTTTTCCATCGCTTATGACAAAACAGCCAGTATTGTGACCGCACAGCAGTTCATCGTCGAAAACCTGAAGGCACCATACTTGTCCTTCTGTGCCCGGGACTAAGTTGAATTTTGCATCACCTTCTTCCGAATTCCTTAATGCTGCGAGTTTTAGGTAAAACAATCCCTGATTGGTGCCGGTGTACAATAATCCCTTGTGTTCAATGGAGGCATAGGTGGCTTCAAGATTGAAGTTAAAGTCGAGTATGGAAATCGCTGAACTGATTTCGGCATAGTCAATGCCATTGTCGAGTCCCATCCATAAGTTGTTGTGTTTATCCTGAAAAAGACTAAGCACGGTATTGTTTTGCATTCCCCGGGAGCGGTTCAGGTGTTGATAAACCCGTCCATTCTGATCCGTAATATAAACGCCATTTTGTACAGTGCCAAATGCAAAGAAATTTCCCGAAAGTGCGATCCCGGTATATAATTCGTGAAGCTTTAAACTGCCATTTACAGGTGCGCTCCAGGGCTTCAGACCATTTGGGCTTATGGTGAATATGCCCTCGGTTGAAGTTCCCATTAATAATTCTCCCCCTTCCATATTAATCAGGCACCTGATCTCAGTGCGTTGAAAGAGCGGATCATTTAATACTGTTTCAAGCCCCCGGTCGCTGAGCTTTTGTAGCCCCCGTTTTCGGTCAACTACATAAATACTTCCATTCACCAGGAACGATTGCCCGAATGTAGAAAAGGGTTCTATTACTTTTATTGTGCCGTTTTTGTAAACAAAAAGGCTCCTGAAAGATTGAAAAACTATCCCTGCCTCCGTGTCATAAATTCTCCATATTTCATCGAACGACCTGAAATATTCAGGGATAAGGTCAGACAAATTGGTGAATTTCATATTCCCATCAGTGCCCGGCAAAAAATAGCCCAATTCTTCAAACCCCCCGGCAAACACCGTATCACCCTTTATGAGCATTGACCGCACGATGGTTTTTCCCGGAAGGGGATAAAGTGCCCAGTATTTACCGTCAAATTCAAGCAAGCCATCATTGTTGCCGAAATACATAAAACCCTTGTCATTTTGGGCAATACTCCAGTTTTGATTGCTCGCCTTATAGATATTTTTAGGATAGTTATTGATGAAAGGAATTCCAATGTCTTTAATTTGTGCTTCGCCTTGCCCGGGACAAAATGCAATAAACAGGAGCAGTAACCTAAAGGCCGGCGCCTTAAGGCCTGTATGCCATTTGTGTCTTATATGTTGTATAATGGTGGTTAAATTCATGATTACGAGCAAAAATAGCAAATATAATGTATGATACTATCAGATTTGTTTCACAAAAATATACAAATGCAAGGCTAAGTCTATGCACAAAAAACACTTTCCCTTTGTTGAAAACTTGTTCCCGTTAATTCATGCGCTTTGGGTAAATTTGTGCCCTGAATTATTTTCAATGGTCTGGTTGCAAAGCATTTTATCTTCTCCCTGGTTTTCGCTGATTGTGGTGCTGTTGGCGGCTTTCTTCATTCAGATGATGTATTTCTGGTTTGTATTTAGCCGCCTGGCTTTTTACAACGCAGCCAAACGACCCGTGAGTGAAGAAAAGAAACCGGTTTCGGTGGTGATTTGCGCGAAGAACGAATACCATAACTTAGTGCGCTTTCTGCCGCTGGTGCTGGAACAGGATTATCCCGAATTTGAGGTAATTGTGGTGAACGATGCTTCGGATGACGATACTTTTTACCTGTTGCGCGAGCTCAGCGATAAATACACCCGCCTCAAAGTGGTGAACTTATACCAGAACCTGAACTTTTACATCGGGAAAAAATTTCCACTTTCCCTTGGTATAAAATCAGCAAAGTATCCCACACTTTTACTAACTGATGCAGATTGTTGCCCGGCCGGCCCGCGCTGGATTGAAAGCATGCAGTCGGTTTTTACCGATAAAACGGAAATCGTGCTGGGCTACGGCGCTTATCTTCCCCAATCAGGTTTGCTTAACCGCCTGATCCGCTTCGATACGCTGAACGTAGCTATGCAGTATATGTCGCTGGCATTGAGTCGGTTGCCTTACATGGGTGTAGGCAGGAACCTGGCATATCAAAAGCCGCTTTTTTATCAGGTGGGTGGTTTTATGAAACATTACAAGATTTCGTCAGGCGACGATGATTTATTTATCAATCAGGTGGCCAATGGAATCAATACCCGAATCCAGCCTGCAGCAGATGCCATTACCTATTCGCGGCCAAAGCAGACTTTTGCTTCCTGGTTCCGCCAGAAAAAGCGGCACCTCACCACGGGTGGTTTTTATAAAGCACGGCATAAATTCACGCTTGGATTGTATTCCTTAAGCCAGTTGGCCTTTTTTGCGCTACTTATTGCGCTGTTAATTCTTCAGGTTGACTGGATGCTACTACTAGGCATCTATTTGTTGCGCCTTTTTACCCAGCTATTTATCCTGAAAAAGTGCATGATCCGTCTGGGCGAAAAACATTTTCTGTTGCTCACGCCACTATTTGAATTATTTTTGATGCTGATTAACCTGGTGTTGGGTTTTTCCGGGTTTTTCTCCAAAAAAACGCAATGGTAGCAGACAAAAGCAGTGAGAATGCGCTTCGTGATCATGAATTGGTGCGGCAGGCCGTTGGCGGCGATCAGCGGGCTTATGCCTCATTGATGGAGTTTTACAAAGGCAGTCTTTATCAATTGATGCTGAAAAGGGTAGGGGATGCTACAGTTGCCGAAGACCTCACACTTGAAGCACTGGGCAAGGCTTTCAGAAGTCTAAATAGCTATTCCCCCGATTTCGCTTTCAGTACCTGGCTATTCCGCATTGCCACCAATCATTGCACCGATTTTCTGCGGAAGCAAAAAAAGGATCCCTGCGTGCGCGAAACCCTCAGCCCTCAGCTAACTCAACCTGAAGCCGTGGACAGCAATCCCGATCCCGAGGAGCTGTTTATCCGCGAGCAGCGCTCCCGATTGATGCGTGAAACAGTGGCCAGACTTAAGCCACATTATCGGAAGCTAATTCAGATGCGCTATTTTGATGAGCTTTCGTATGAAGAAATTTCAACGCAACTCAACCTGCCGCTGGGCTCCATCAAGGCGCAACTGTTCCGGTCGAAAGAGTTGCTTTTCCTTATCCTGAAGAATACCAGGGATATTTAGGTTAACTGCCACAAAGCGATGCACTGAGCCTGTCGAAGTGACACGAAGGCACAAAGATGCACAAAGTATTTTTCTATTCGTGGGCCAAAATATCCAATTGTTTACTCATTGCTTCATAGCCTGTTTGTATGATTTCGTTAGCCCGGTGGAAGTCGAAGGTATCGGCGAGGTTTACCGGTAGGTTGACCAATACATCCGGTGAATGATAATGCAGGGTGGTTAAGGTAAGTTGGTGTTGCATCAACTCAAAAGAGGAGCTCATGATGTCAATCATGCTGCCAACGGGTAGTTTTTGTTGAGTTTCACTTAGTAATCCGGGCCAGTGTTTCTGGATTTGTTGTCGCAATCTGTAGTAAGCACTTTCGGGTTCTGTTGACTGTTCAATTTGAATTTCTTCGCGCGGGGCATTTACATTGACGGCTACTACTATATCGCCATCGGTGCGTTGAACCTGCTCAATCGGCAATGGATCTACAATTCCACCATCCACAAGCAGTGCTTCATTCAGGCTTACCGGCAGCAATATGCTTGGAATGGCCGAGGAGGCCCTCAATGCTGAAAGCAGGTCGCCTTTGGTAAAAACAACCGCACTGTGGTTGGTTAAATCCGCCGAAACTGCAGCAAAGGGGATGGGCAAGTCTTCGATGAGTATTTCTCCCACAAAGTTTTTCATTTCCGCGAAAACGCGCTCACCTTTGATCAGCCCTTTTTTGCTTATCGCAATGTCCATCAACCGATAAACATCCAAACGGGAAAGGCTGGTGATAAATTTCCTGAAATCCTCTAATTTGCCACAGGCGTACATTCCACCCACAACAGCACCCATCGAAGTTCCGGAAATGGCGTGAATGTGGTAACCATGCTCAACCAAAGCATCAATGGCGCCAATATGGGCCAGCCCCCGCGCCCCGCCACTCGATAATACCAATGCTACGGTTTTTTTGTTCATCTTTTTATTCGTTAAATCTTTGCAGTTATGGAATTCAATTCCAAAATTGTAAAAATGTGGAACCAGAGACTAACCTCTACCTTACGTCCTTTGTCTTCTGTTTTCTGCCATTATCTCTTCACGCTTTGTTATAGAAAACAATAAAACAAAAAACGCTTTTTAACCTATTTCATCCGTTTTCGTATAAGGCAATATCGTAATTCCATTACTTCTCTTTTGTATTTCACTTCCTCCGTAAACAACATAACCCTTTTTGTTGTCTGAAAGTTTGTTCCAAAAAAGGAGTGTTCTAAAGTAGTCGTCCGTAATAGTCTGTCCTGACTTTATTTCAACAGGAATAGCTGATAGTGCTGAATCAATGATTAAATCTACCTCATTACCTGTGCTGTCGCGCCAGAAGTAGAGATTGCCAGGTTTGCCCTGATTAAATCTCTTTTTTAAAAACTCTACAATCACCAGATTTTCAAAAAGGCTGCCTCTGAATGGATGAAGCTGAAGCTGTTCAGGGGTTTCAATGCCCAGCAAAGCCGAACTAAGACCGGTATCATAAAAATAAAGTTTGGACATTTTTACAATCCTTTTGTTGAAATTCTGATGCCAGGGTTGAAGCCGAAAAACAATAAAGCTGGTTTCCAATACGCCAATCCAGGAGGAGATGGTTTTTACATCCACCCCTACTTCAACTGCCAGGCTGCTCATGTTGAGCAATTGTCCCGTCCTGCCGGCACATAACCTTATAAAACGCTCGAAAGCAAATAAGTCAGTGATATTTTTTATCAATCTCACATCACGTTCAATGTAGGTTCGGATGTAATTCGCGTAGAATCGCCCGGGTTCAAGTGTTCCATTATACAATGCAGGATAACCGCCCGTAAAAATCAGTTGATTTGCATTGGAGTTATCTACACTGATTTCTTCTATGCTAAGGGGTAAGAGAAATAGATAACCTACTCTTCCTGCTAGGCTTTGAGAGATATTTTCCTGAATGAGAAAATTATTTGATCCGGTAAGTATAAAAAGTCCTTTAGTTGTGGCTTCATCTAGTATTTGTTGAAGATAGGAGAATAATTCGGGAGCCCGCTGAACCTCATCAAGGATTGCACCATTTGGATAAGTGGCAAGAAACCCTCTCGGGTCCGCCAATGCAAAGTGTCGGATGTCAGGGTTTTCAAGGCTCACATAAGCCTTGTCCGGGAATACCATGCGCACTAGGGTAGTTTTTCCTGACTGGCGAGGGCCAACCACTGCCACAGCCTTAAACTGTGTAGCCAAAACCCTAAGTTCATTTTGTGCAGTTCGTTTCTTCATCTTGCAAATATACAAATTTGGAATTCGATTCCAAGATTGTAAAACAAGGGACGAGGGACGAGGGACGATGGACGAAATCCTTAGCGCTTTAATAAATCAACGACCCTACCCATTCTCCCATCCTTCCAAAACTAAATTAACTCAATATTCTAAAAAAGCACTATACACTCAAACTCAGACTAGATCTTCGATCTTTATAAATCTTACCTCTCGCTCAAACTCCCTATCCTCAGCGCATACTGAAAGTTTATACCCATCTCTGAATTCAAAGGTGTAAAGTTTGAAACCTCTGGTTTCCTCATCTTGCTCCAGTTCAAACTGATTGTTTTCTTTTTGCAGGATAGTAAATGAACTCAAGCTTTTGGTGAGGCCTTTGCCAATGGCTTTCAAAAAGCTTTCTTTAAGCGTCCACAAGGTAAAGAAAATATTCTTGCGTTCGGCTTCGGTTTGGGCCGAATCCAACCATTGATTTTCTGCTTCGGAAAAGAAGCGCCGGGCTACGCCTTCCGGAATCTTTCGCATTTTTTCCACGTCCACACCTACGCATCCCGAAGAAATTGCAACTGCCACCCACTCACCCGAATGGGTGATGTTAAAGTGAATTCCCCTGAAGCCTTCTTGGGCAGGTTTGCCTTTTTCGCCGATAGTGAAAGCTTCGTCGGGTAAGGGTTCGCCTGTGGCTTTGTGCAGCAGATGACGCGCCATTAGCTCACCCAAAAGACTGCGCTGTGCATCATTGCTACGGGCAAAGGCATTGACTTTCTTGCAGGTTTCTTTGGGCAATAGATTAAGTAATTCAGGTTTGATTTGCTCAAAGGCTGCTTCTTCAATCAGTTGTATGGCAAAAATCTCAGTCATTTTTCAAATTTGAGCATTAGAAGAACCACGCAGAGACGCGGAGACGCAAAGTAATTTTTGATTTCTATTTTAAACCTATTTTGCGTAAAAATTTAAAACTTTTTTATAAGACTCATTGCGTCTTAGCGTCTTTGCGTGGGTCTTAAATCGTTGGTATTTCAAGATTTAGCCAGCATTTCCGTTTTCCGCATCACCCGCATCAGGTTTCCGCCCCATATCATTTTTATTTCCTTCTCGGAATAGCCCCTTCGCACCAGTTCAAGCGTGATGTTTCCCATTTCCGAAACGTCTTCGCAGCCTTCAACTGCTCCACCACCGTCAAAATCGGTACCAATACCCACATGACTGACACCGGCAACTTTCACGATATGGTCAATGTGATCAACTACATCTTTTACAGTTGCTAATATCTGCGGAAAATTCTCATCCACCTCATACCATTCGCGGCGGGCATTGCTCATTTCCTCATCGCTCAGGCCTTTAAATTCCCGGTATTTAGTGCGCAAAGCTTTTCGGGCTGAATCCCGCACCGGGTTTGGCAAGGGCGTTTTTACATAACTGCTCAAAATGCACATTTGAATCACACCGTCTTTTGCGGCAAGCGCCCGCAGCATATCATCATTGAGGTTGCGTGGATTGTCGCATAAGGCCCGGGCACACGAGTGTGAGGCAATTACCGGAGCCTTACTGAGCTCCAGAACATCGTAAAACGACTTATCCGAAATATGCGAAACATCCACCATCACGCCCAGGCGATTCATTTCAGCAATCACTTTTTTGCCGAAATCACTCACGCCATTGTGCTCGGTGGTGTCGGTGGAAGAATCACAAATATCGTTGTTGCTTGAATGGCAGAGGGTTATATAACGCGCGCCCAGCTTGTGAAACCGATCAATGTTATAGAGGTCGTTCCCAATCGGATAACCGTTTTCTACACCTATATATATAGCCCGCTTATTTTGACTGGCAATGGCCGGCCCGTCTTCTGAACTCAACGCGATCACAGCCTTTTCGCTGTTGATTATTACATTTCTGTGAATGGCTTGAAACGTTTCCAGCGCCTGATCCAGTGCTTTCTGATTGCCTTCAGGGTTGCGCTCTCCCTGTCCGATAAACACGGCAAAAAATGCAGCATCCAGTCCGCCGGCTTCCATGCGGGGAATATCAACCCGGTTTCGGGGGCGCATATTGGCGTGATTTATCCCGAATTGGTAAGCCGAATCGGTAAACCACATGGGTGTGTCGTTGTGAGAATCTATCGTGAACGCTTTGGCGTGGATGCGGGCGGCTTTTTTTTGGAGGCGGTCTTCTTTGCCGCTTTTCGCGGCAAAGGCACTGAGTGTGCAAAACACAAAAATGAAAATTCCTGTCTTTTTAATTATCAGATTCATTGGTTGTTTATTTATTAGATGGTTTTCGTGCGAACAGGCGAATAACATTAGCCTCACCCTGATGTAGCGGACCTTCATCCAGGTGTACTGTTAATTCAGCGCGTTCAATCAGTTCAAGGGAAATAAAATCCTGCTTGATTTGCTCACATTCATAGAGTAATTCTTCGGTGCGTGGCCCGCCGGTATTATTTTTTATCTGGGATTTGGTGAAAGCTTCCAGAATCAGATGTCCACCCGGTTTAAGGCTTTTCAGTAATTTTTGATGCACTGTTGTTCTAATTTCAACTGGCATATGCACAAAAATCAGCGCGATGGCATCAAAATGTTCTTCTTTGTCATCAAATTCATTCAGATCGTGGATAAGATATTCAATATTTATTTCTTTCTCAGCCGCCAGCTTCAGGGCTTTTTTCTGGCCTTCCACACTTTGATCAAAGGCAGTAACTTCCCATCCTTTCATGGCGGCATAAACCGCGTTGCGACCTTCACCTTCGGCAGGCAATAGCAATTTTCCCGGCGTTAATTCATCCAGCTTGTCGGCAAACCAGGCATTTGGGAAGGTGCCATAGATGTATGTTTCAGCGGAATACCGCTCGTCCCAGTGTTCTTTCATATAGAATCCAATCTCAAAGTTCGGTACTTCCTTAATAAATTCAATAAAATGACAATCAAGTAGTTATGAAAATGTCAATAAACTTTTAAATAATTGATAACCAATCGTTGCGTCATTGCTTCTTTGCGTGGGATAGATATTGACGGACTTCCCACTGCAAGTTTACGCATTTATATCGTTTGGGCGGTTTCCCGGATGAGTTTCCAGGCATTTTCTACGTGCCGGGATTCAACGTAAGTCTGCGCAATAACCATTCTCAAGGTGTATTTTCCATTGAGTTTGGTATGCGTCATGTACAATTTACCACTGGCATTCAAGGTTTGAAGCAGGTGCTCATTTATTTCGTTGATTTTAGCGTCGTCGGTTATCCCGGATGGAAGATATCGGAAACACACAAGACTGAAATCTACCGGCGCCAACAGTTCAAAATCATTTGATTGGCTGATTTCCCTGGCCAGCCATTGGGCCAGTTCCAGATGAAGGCGTATCTTTTGGCGAATCCCTTCCACGCCGAAATTCCGGATAACGAACCAAAGTTTCAAAGCCCTGAAACGCCGGCCCAGCGCCACGCCCCAATCGCGGTAATCGTTTACCTGCCCACGGGTGCGGGTTTTTAGGTATTCGGGAAGTATCTCAAAAGTACGGATCAGCATTTCGGGATCGCGCACAAAATAAGCGGAACAGTCAAAATTGGTAAACATCCACTTGTGCGGGTTAAATACATAACTGTCTGCCAGTTCTAAGCCATCGGCAAAGTGGCGCATTTCGGGCAGCACAAGTGCAGTGCCTGAAAAGGCAGCATCCACATGCAGCCAAACATTGTATTCCTGACAAATTTCGCCAATTTCCGTTATAGGATCAACCGCTGTTGAGCCCGTAGTACCAATGGTAGCAATCACGCATAAAGGCTGAAACCCGGCTTTCAGGTCAGCTTTTATAGCATCGCGCAAAGCGGAAGATTGCATTGCGAAATTCTTGTCAACATCCACTTTTACAAGGTTTTTTCGTCCGATTCCTGCAATTTTCACCGCCTTTTCGATGGAAGAATGCGTTTCGGTGGAGCAATACACCCGAAGTTTGTCGGTGGCGGAAAATCCTTCCTCATTCACCCTGAATCCGGTGACTTTTTCGCGGGCAGTGAGCAAAGCAGCAAGCGTGGAAGCGGAAGCAGTGTCCTGTATCACGCCTGTCCATGAGGTGGGCAGACCGCACATTTGCTTCAGCCATTCCATTACCCGTTCTTCAAGCTCGGCAGCCGCGGGTGAAGTTTCCCAAATCATACCCTGCTGTCCCAGCGCAGCGGTAAGCATTTCTGCCAGTACACTGGGATAACTTGAATTGGCCGGAAAAAACGCGAAGAAGTTCGGGTTTTGCCAGTGGGTTATCCCCGGAAGGATGATATTATCGAAATCCTCCATCACCTGCGCCATGGTTTCAGGCTGCTCAGGTGGGGCAGGAGGCAGTTGCCCCAAAATCTCGCCTGGCTTCACCTGCGATTTTACAGGATACTGCTCAATCTGCTCAAAATAATCGGCCATGCGGTCGGCCATGCGGTGGGCTTCGGCCCTGAATTCAGCGGGTGTTTTCATAGGTAAGTTTTTTTTGCCACAAAGGCACAAAGGCTCTAAGACTCACTAAGTTTTTTTAAACCGTTCTAATATTAAGATTTTAAAAATCAAAAATCTCTTTGTGTAACTTCGTGGCTTAGGGACTTTGTGGCAACTATTCTGCCATTAATTTTATTGATTGAAGCAGCGCATCCAGGTCATCATGGGTGGTAAAGGGGGTCATCAGTGTTACGCGAAGGTAAACTTCATTCCTTACCGTTGTCTGAACCACGTAAAAACTCGCATCATCTAATAATTTTTTGCGAATGGAGGCAGTGAGTTGATTAACATCGCCATCGAAACCTGCGGACCGGTAGCGGAAGCAAACAATATTCCCATCCGGTTCCACGGCCAGCTCAAAACCAGTTTCCTGTTTTATGCGTTCAGCAAAGTATTTTCCCAGGTCGTACATTGTGGTAATGTAATCGCTAAACAACTGATCGCCATAGAGTTTAATCATGGCATAAATCTTTACGCCCAACATCTTCTTGGTGCACTCCAGCGCTCGGCCGGCACTGTCGTACCAGGGCTTTTGTGCAGCATTGCTGAGCAGATATTCTGCTTTTTGTGCGAAAGTTTCAAATGAATTTTGCCCATTTCTAAAAAGAACTGCCGTGGTTAAAGCCGGTGCCAGCATCATTTTGTGAAAATCAATCACCACCGAATCGGCCCGCTCAAGTCCTTTGGTCAGGTGTTTGTAATTTTCCGTCATCGCGGCAGCCCCTCCATGAGCACCGTCAATGTGGAACCATAGCCCGTGTTTTTCGGCAAAGTCGGCCATTTGATCCAAAGGGTCATATGTTCCGGTGGAGGTGGAACAGGCATTCCCGACAAGGGCAATTACCTTTAAACCATTGGCTTTGGCTTCGGCCAGGGTTTCTTCAAGCTTTGAAGCATCCAGTTGCATTTTATCGTTTACGGGAACTTTCACCACCCCTTTCTCGCCCCAGCCCATGATGCGTGCTGCGCGTGAAACGCTGTAATGCGCTTCTTCGGAGACCATAAAGGCCAATGGACTTTCGTCGTGCGCACCTTCATCCCAAATGTTGTAACCGGCCATCACCTGACGGGCGGCCAGCAATGCGGTTAGGTTTCCGGCTGAACCTCCTGAAGTTAATATGCCATCTGCCGATTTGGGCAATTGTAATTTATCAGCCAGCCATCGCAAAACTACCCGTTCAATTGCCGTGGCTGCCGGTCCCATCTCATAAATGGCCATGCCGTTGTTGAGTATAGCCTCAAGCAGTTCTGTTAATGCCGACAATGGTGCAGGCGGTACCACCTGGTGTCCCATATATCGGGGGTGATGAATGTGATTCGATTGCGAAATTAGTGTGGTATAAAAATCCTGAAGGTTAAATCCTTCGCTTTTAAAATCTTTGGTCCAAAAATCAACCATAGTCTCCGGGTTGGAGGGTGGCAAAACCGGCATGGGTTTGGCATCGCGGCATTCCTGAAGGTAAGTCGTAAGCAGATCAACAAGTTGGTGGCCTTCTCTTCGGAAGGTTTCAGGGTCAAAGGCTTTAGCTAGTAGGGTATCCATGAGAAAGGATTTGGAGGGTAAAAGTAGGATTTTTAGATACAGGTTTTGAATAGAAAACTTCAAAGCCGGATAATTCTTATAGTCCGATATTGGGATAGAATATCCTAACAAGTCTTCTTCCGACTTGTTGGATTTATTCGTAAATTTTGAATAAAAAGACCTAACAAGTTAAAAGAAAGCTTGTTAGGTCTGGTGTTATCTTGGCAGATTTCATCTGAAATTAGACTTCCGACCTTGTAAATCGTAAATCTGTAATCGTAAATCTGCAATTAAGTTTTACTTCCTCGCATCTATCAAAATGTCCAGCATCTTGATGGCAGCATCCGGAATTACCGTGCCCGGACCGAAAACAGCCATTGCACCGGCTTTATATAGGAAGTCATAATCCTGGTGGGGGATCACTCCGCCCACGATGACCATGATATCCTCACGGCCAAGTTTCTTCAGCTCTTCAATTACCTGAGGAACCAGGGTTTTGTGGCCTGCGGCAAGGCTGGAAACACCAAGTACATGCACGTCATTTTCAACGGCCTGACGGGCAGCCTCAGCCGGTGTCTGGAACAAAGGTCCTATGTCCACATCAAAACCTATATCGGCGTAACCGGTAGCGACAACCTTGGCGCCACGGTCGTGTCCGTCCTGACCCATTTTCGCAATCATGATGCGGGGACGGCGGCCTTCCATTTCGGCAAACTTATCGGCCATTTCACTGGCTTTTTTGAAACTATCGTCTTCTTGCGACTCTGAGGAATAAACTCCTGAAATTGAACGTATCACGGCTTTGTACCTTCCATAAACTTTTTCGAGTGACATTGAAATTTCACCCAACGAAGCACGTTTGCGGGCAGCGTCAATAGCGAGTGCCAGCAGGTTACCTTCGCCGGTTTCGGCCGAACGGGTCAATGCATCCAATGCTTGTTGTACCTCTTCGCTGTTGCGGTTGGCGCGCAGATCAGCCAGACGTTTCAACTGGGCTTCACGTACAGCAGTATTGTCCACCTCAAGGGTGTCAATCGGGTCTTCTTTGGACAGGCGGTATTTATTTACGCCTACGATGGTGTCTCGTTTGGAGTCAATGCGTGCCTGTTTGCGGGCAGCAGCTTCTTCAATCCTCATTTTGGGAACGCCGGTTTCAATGGCTTTGGCCATGCCACCCAATTGCTCCACCTCTTCAATCAATTGCCAGGCTTTGTGAACCAGTTCATTGGTGAGCGATTCCACATAATAGGAACCTGCCCATGGGTCAACCACGCGGTTGATGTTGGTTTCTTCCTGAAGGTAAATCTGAGTATTACGTGCAATTCGCGCAGAGAAGTCGGTTGGCAAAGCAATGGCCTCGTCCAAAGCATTGGTATGCAAACTTTGGGTATGGCCTAGTGCGGCAGCTAAAGCTTCAACGGCTGTGCGGGTAATGTTGTTGAAAGGGTCCTGCTCCGTAAGGCTCCATCCCGAAGTTTGGGAGTGGGTACGCAGCGCCATCGATTTCTCGTTTTTCGGGTTGAACTGCTTCACAATTTTCGCCCAGAGCAAACGTGCAGCACGCATCTTGGCAATTTCCATAAAGTGGTTCATGCCAATGCCCCAGAAGAAAGAGAGCCGCGGTGCAAAAGCATCCACTGGAATGCCGGCCTTTATCCCGGTGCGGAGGTATTCCAGACCGTCAGCCAGGGTGTAAGCCAGTTCGATGTCGGCAGTGGCGCCGGCTTCCTGCATGTGGTACCCGCTGATAGAGATGGAGTTGTATTTCTTCATGTTTTGTGAAGTAAACTCAAAAATATCAGCAATAATCTTCATGCTGGGCACTGGTGGATAAATATAGGTATTCCGCACCATAAACTCTTTGAGGATGTCGTTCTGGATGGTTCCGCTGAGTTTCTCCAGAGGTACACCCTGTTCTTCGGCAGCAACAATATAAAAGGCCAGTATGGGAAGTACCGCGCCGTTCATGGTCATAGAAACCGACATTTTGTCAAGAGGAATCTGGTCAAACAGAATCTTCATATCCAGGATGGAGTCAATGGCTACACCAGCTTTTCCTACGTCGCCAACCACGCGCTCGTGGTCGGAGTCGTAACCGCGGTGTGTGGCCAGGTCGAACGCAACCGAAAGGCCCATTTGGCCTGCTGCCAGGTTACGGCGGTAGAAAGCATTGCTCTCTTCTGCGGTTGAGAATCCGGCATACTGACGTATTGTCCAGGGTTTCATCACATACATGGTGCTGTATGGCCCACGCAGGTATGGCGCGATGCCGGCAGCATAATTCAGATGCTCCATTTTGTCAAGGTCAGCCGCCGTAAACACAGGTTTCACGGGGATTTGCTCGGTAGTCATCCAGTCAATGCCCTTTTCAGGACTTGCATTGGATGCTTTGTCGAACGACCTCAGTTTTACATTTTTAAAATCGGGACGCATATCTTTTGATTAATTTTTAAACTCAATTTTTTTAATTTCAGACCAGCCCGACAGACCAGATTTATTGTTGATTGGTAAATTGTTGTCGGTCTGGCGGGTTTCGGATTGCAGATTTCAGATTAATTATAGGGACGAGAGACGGGAATTTGGGACGAGGGAAGAACTTAGAAGATTTCTAATTTCATTTTCCTAATCTCAAATTTAGTATTCCTCCATTATTCAATTTTTATTTTTCTGCAATCCAAAAAATCTTTGCGTCTTTGCGCCTGCCTGCCGAAATAGCATGCAGGCAGGTCTCTGCGTGGTTTTTAAAATCCGCGATCTGCAATCCGCAATCTACAATCTACAACATCACCCCCAGCTTTTGTTGAAAAGCATACAAAGTCTCCAGCACATTGGTGCGCACATGGATAAATTCATCCACGCCGGCAGCCTTAAGTGAATCGATAATATCTTTCGGATAACCGGCCACTACTACCTGAATTTCTTCTTTGGCGGCTTTCAGTGCTTTGGTTGCCTCCGGGACAATTTCGGCATATTCCTCATCGCTGCTGCAGATTACCACGATATCAGCATTGGCTGACAGGGCAGCATTAACGCCTTCCTGAACCGAACCAAAACCTGCATTGTCAATAATGGAATATCCTGCAGTTCCAAAGAAATTGGTGCTGAACCCTGCACGTGCCTTGCGCATGGCCAGGTTACCAATGGTCATCAGGAACACGGTCGGGCGTTTGCCTTCCTCCATTTCGTATATTTCGGTGGCCAGACGAAGGTCTTCAAACTCATCGGAAGCCCTGAAGGTATCCATGATTTTGAATGCGGGTATCGGGTCGTTAGTTTCAACTTCCTCTTCCTCAGTAGCCTGAATTTTCTCCAGCATATTTTCCTGAAGATTGGGATATTGATTTGTTCCCAGCAAAACTATCTTGCGCGAAGCAACATCATCGCGACGTTTCCCGGCACTTTCAGCTACTTTTTGCTGAACCGTTCCGGCTTTAATGGCTTCAATCATACCGCCGGCTTCTTCGGTTTCCAAAAAAATCTTCCAGGCGGCATCTGCCAGCGACGCGGTGAGGTTCTCAATGTAATAGGAACCTGCAGCCGGGTCGGCCACTTTGTCCAAACTCGATTCCTCTTTTAGGATAATCTGCTGGTTGCGGGCGATGCGCTGTGAAAAAGCATCAGCATCTTTATAAATAAAGTCAAAAGGCAAAACAGTAATCATATCTGCACCACCCAGTGCCGCTGACATGGCTTCAGTGGTTGAACGCAACACGTTTACATAAGGATCGTAAATAGTCTTGTTCCAGTTGGCCGTTACCGAATGTATTCGCATTTTAGCACTGCATTCGTTTTTCGGATGGTATTGTTCCACGATGCGTGCCCATAACATACGTGCAGCGCGCAGCTTTGCAATTTCCATAAAGTAATTGCTGCCCGTGGCAAAGTTGAAAATGATTTTTGGAGCGGCCTCATCAATGCTCAGACCATTGCTTGTGAGCGATGTAAGGTATTCATTGCCCGATGCAAGTGCATAACCCAATTCCTGGGTTAGCGTTGCCCCTGCATTGTGGAAAAAATGAGCGTTTACCGTAATTCCACGAAGGTGAGGAACTTTTCCGGCTGCATTTTTCAGCAATTCAGTGGCTTCGTTCATGTCTTCCTTTTCGGAAATATGAAAATTGCCTTTCAGCAGCGCATAACTGATGGGATCAAAATCAAAAGTGATGTAGGCTTGTACCAGTTGCTCACCTTTAAAATAACCCAACAATTCATTGTAATTGCTGGCCGAATTAAGGTTGACCCATATTTTAGTTAAGTCAATGTCTTTTAGAATATTATCGGCATCAGCGGCCGATTTAACATTGGAAGCATCCAATGAAACTGCCGTAGCGCCCTTCCCAATGGCTTCTACAGCCTGGCGGTTGGCTTCTGCAATGTCGGCAGTATCAATGCTTTGGCAGATGCGCCAGTCATTGCCGGTGGGTTTGGTTCCCCTGAGATACGGGAATTGTCCCGGGATTAAATCACCCTGACCATTCAGTGCTTCCAGGTCTTCGGCCCGGTAATAAGGCTTTACAGCAAAACCCTCGTTGGTTTTCCAAACGAGTTTTTTCTCGTAATCTGCCCCTTTCAGGTCTTCCGTGATTTTACTCTCCCATGCCTGGGTGTCCGTGCCCGGAAACTCATCGAACAATCGCGCTTGTTTGTTTTTCTTGTCTTTTGTATCCATCTCTGGCTAATATTGTGAATTCCAATTTTTAAAACTTTTTGGAACAGGTCTTGTTTCTTCTTTTGCTTAATTTTGTTTAAGAGGCTGCAAAGTTAAAGGTTTTTCTATCCATAACAGGAAATATTGGCTAAAAATCATGCCTTCATTGCCTAAAACCGTCTCTTATTATCAAATGTAAAAATCTAAATATGAATATATTGATTAGTGGCGCCTCCGGTTTGGTTGGCACGCACCTTAAAAAGATGTTTAATGAGCAGGGCGATGCTATTGTTGCGCTGGGTCGCGATGACTTTTCAGGAAGTTTGAAAGCAATGGCGGAAAAGGTTGACATGTCCGATATAATTATCCACCTGGCGGGAGCACCCATAGTTGCCCGTTGGACGAAAGATCACAAAAAGGAAATTGTGGATAGCCGCATAAACACCACCCACATGCTGGTGCAGGCTATGGAACTGGCTAAGAAGAAACCGGAAATTTTTATTTCCACTTCAGCAATTGGCATCTATGATGATGGAGCCGTAAACACTGAAAAGGATGCGCATCTGGCCGAAGGTTTCCTTTCTGAAGTCTGTCAGCGTTGGGAAGCCGAAGCCCTGCTTGCCCGACCTCTGACAAAAGTCGCCATTTTTCGCTTCGGGGTGATATTGGCGAAGGATGGTGGTGCTTTAAAGCAGATGCTGCCTCCATTTAAACTTGGTCTTGGTGGACCTATTGCCGGTGGAAAGCAGGGTTTTTCATGGATTCATATTGACGATCTGTTGCAGGCTTATCGTTTCGTTATCGCTCGGAAACTGGATGGGGTTTTCAACCTGACATCTCCGCAAATCACCGATAACGCGTTGTTTACGAAAGAACTCGGCGCTGTCCTCCACCGTCCGGTTTTTATGCCCATTCCCGCATTTGGCCTGCGCATGGTTTATGGAGAAGGGGCCGTTTCGCTCACCAGCGGACAAAAGGTGCTGCCTGAAAGGTTGCTGGAAGCGGGATTTGAATTCCATTATCCGGATTTGAAGAAGGCGTTTGCGGAGCTGCAACCCTGACAGGGTTCTCCATGTCCATCCAGGCAATCCCGTAACTCTAAAGTTACTTCCGCAACCCTGTCAGGGCTATTCCGACATTTCGTGAACGACATTTTCGGCTAAAGCCAAAGAAATTTTAGCCAGATAACACCGGGCTGAAGCCCGGCGAAATTTAGACGGATTTGACCATTAAAAAGTGGACAATTCTGTTGAATTGAAGAAATTAGGCCGAATTCCTTCAATATACTGACGGAATTTAACCGAAATTCTTCGATAGGAAGATCCGCAAAAGTAATTTATGGAGTTTCAATCCTGATAAGCTGCTGTTTAGCTCTGTCAGGCTGTCTTACAATTCTAAAGTATTTTCTGGTATAAGAATTTATTCGTAACCCTGTCAGTGATAGGTAAACCAATCAAACCTTATTTCTTCTTTAAAACCTCAGTAGCTATAGCCTCCGCACCACCTATTACCTCAACCTTATTCTTCCTGTTTACCTTATTAGTATGGGTTGTGAATAGTTTTGCCTTGTAAACCTGATCGAACTTTCATATCTTTATTGTTTCCATGGATTAAATTCAGGCAACCATTTACTGAGACAGAAGAACCGATGTTTTTTCGTTAAATAGATTCACCTTTTGTCACAAACCTGCCTTTTATGTGTCATATAGTTAAAGTTGCCCCTAATGTATTTTGACAAGGTTTACAATCAAAACTACCGATCGGTTTACATTTTGGCCTGCAAAATTGTGAAGGATAGCGAGGCATCGAAAGATATTGCCCAGGAAGTGTTTGTGAAGCTTCACCACTTTTTAGCGGACGGAAAGGAAGTTCTGAATGTGGAAGGTTGGCTTAACCGGGCTACTTACAATCATTGTCTTAATTATTTGAGGGATTCTAAGAAAAGGCAACATAATAGCCTTTCTGAAAATATAGAGACTGAGCCCGGGAGTGATTCGAGCATGATTCAGGATGAGGATAGAAGGCAACTCAGGCATTGTTTGGGCCTGTTAAACGAAAAGGAACAAGTGTTGGTCAGTCTTTACAGTAAAGGGATGAGTTACAAGGAGATTGCTGAAATAACAGGGTTACAATTTAACTCTGTGGGAACTACGCTGGCGCGTGCATTGACAAAACTTAAAAAACTGTACAACCATGAAAACAAATAAATGCCTTTCTGATAATGAGATACAGTTGTTTCTTGATGGTGAAGTTTCTGCTGGAAGGTATCAGGAATTACAAAAACATCTTTCTGAATGCATACATTGCTCCGCCAAATTAGCGGAGCAAAGGAGATGGATTGAATTTGTGAATTCATCGCTGAAAGGGGAAGCAGTCGAAAAGGATATTCCGATACCCCCATTCAAAAGTGGGTTGCCGCCCACAAAATCCAGAACCATAAAAATCAATTTTCGTTCTTTGTTGAAAATCGCGGCGGTGATTGCTGTTATGCTCAGCGTTTATCTGATTACAGAAAAAAAAGAAACACCTGCATACGAGCCTACCGCTCAGGAGTTGCTGTTGTGGGAGGAAACCATGTTGGGCGATGATGCAAACCACGTTTGGCATGATCGTACAATTTCAGCGATGGAAACCAATGCGGAGGGTGAAGTGATTAGTATGGAAATCAATTAAAACCATTTATCATGAAAAAAATATTCTTTTCAATTGCGCTGGCACTTTGTATTTATAGCTCCTTTGGTCAAAATTTGACCGATGTTTATAAAAAAGGTGTAGTTGACTTACAGGAAGATGCGGGTTTTGGCATCAAAAACAATCTGGACGAGTTGTTTTACGATATTGATGCAAGCAGGGATGAGGGGAAAGATGGCAGGAATAAGGCGATTGTTGTGGCTCCGGATGGCAGTATTTTTATGAGCCACCGCTCCCGACATTCTATTTCCATGTTTGATAAAAACGGAAATTTTGTGAAAGAATTCGGCAAAAAGGGAAGCAAGGAATCTGACTTTATTTATATGCCTTATGTTGTTGGTGTTTTAAGCGGAAAATATCTGGCTACATCGGCTGCTGATGGGCGGATGTTGTTTTTCGACCTGAATGGTAAATGGGTGAAAACACTCCCGCTTGATTATATGCCATTGGAAAATGCAATGCTTGGTAACAATAAATTCGCGATTTTGGGTCATACTTCCTGGAAAACTAAAACCAGAAGATTTGTGGCTATTAAGGATTTCAATACCGGTGCCGAAAAAATAATCTGGGACAATTTTGACGGAAACGAGATGAAAAATACGATTCAGACAAGGACTCCATCTGGGGGAATCAACACCTGGTCGCTGCCGTTTTCACATCCTTCCTATACGTGGCCCAAGTTGCTGGCCACACCTGATGGAAACCTTGCCCTGGTTTTTCCGGGGACCGGTGAAGTGAAAATCTATTCCCCAGAAGGCAAACTGTTGAAATCGTTTATGGTTTCAACCGGGGAACGACTGACCATCACTCAGGAAGAGAGGGAAGCTTACTACAACAAAGCATTGGAACAAATAAAGTCGATGGAAAAAGCATTGCTTACTGCAAAAGGGAAACAAAAGGGAAACCTGGAACAAACGATTACTCAATTTAAGCAACAGGTGGATAAATACCTTGATCCGGCTTATTATCCTGAGAAACTACCTGAAATTTCCCAGGCCATGTTTGATTCGGATAACAATTTGCTGGTTTTCGCTTTTACCAAGGAAAGTGGCGAAAATAAATTTATGTTTTATTCCTACAATGACTTAGGAAATAAAGTTGGCCAGTCCTCTTTCGAATCCGATATTTACAATCTTAATTTCAGCAATTCGAAGTTTGTTTTCTTTAAAGGCGATGTGATTGGCGTGCAAACCTTGAAAGATGAAAAAAATAAATTTCCAATTCGATTGGTGCGGTTTAAGTTGAAAAATTGAAGTGGGTTTGGGGAAAGGATAGTTTTAATAAATTGATAATGAGCGTAATGTAATGACCAGCTGCCTGAATTAAATATCTGATTATCCCACAAAAACGCTGATTTATGGGAGGCCTAAAAAATGTATTTATTCTTCTTTTATTATCACATGGTCTGTTAATTGGCGGGTTTGCTCAAACGCAAACTATTATCCAGGGAAAGGTTACCAATACATTGAACCAACCTATTCCCGATGCTTCGGTAATGCTCCTTAAAACAACTGACAGCACGGTAGTAGCCTATAATTTCAGCGATAGCAAAGGCGAATATAAGATTTACTATGATGGCAAAGACGTGGAATTGCTGCTGATGGTTTATGGTTTTAACATTCAGCGAAAGATTAAAAAAATCACCAACCAAAGCCAAATAGTAGATTTCATGGTAAGCGAACAAGCCATTAAATTGAAAGAGTTCTCTGTGAAATCTGATAAGATATGGGGATCACGTGATACAGTTAACTATGTGGTTGATGCTTTCCGGGATTCCACAGATATTGTAATTGGTGATGTGTTAAAAAAAATGCCTGGTATTGTTGTTAAAGAGAGTGGCCAGATTGAATACCGGGGGAAACCCATCAGCAAGTTTTACATCGAAAACATGGATATGCTGCAGGGGAGGTATGGCATAGCTACCAATAATATAACGGCCTCCAATATAGCAACCGTGCAGGTTTTTGAGAACCATCAGCCCATAAAGGCGTTGCAGGATATTGCTTTTTCTGATGATGCGGCCATAAATTTGAAGCTTAAACCCGATGCAAAAGGAATCTATACTTTTATGGCTGATATTGGAGGAGGAATTGACAATCAATTGCTATGGAATAGCTCGGTAACCGGCATGTATTTTAGCAAAAAACGTCAACACCTTGCATCCATAAAAACGAACAATACCGGAAACGATCCAGACAAGGAATTTCAGTCATTTAGTGATGAAAATATGCTCATAAGCGGGCCCATCTCCTCCATCGTACTTCCAACACCACCCCAGATTAATAAAAGCAGGTATTTTTTTAACCGTGCGTTTGGCAGCACTATTAACACCCTGGTGAAAACTAAAGGTGAAGCTGAGTTAACGTTTAACTTAAACGGGTTTCATGATATTGACGACAGAAAAAGCTATGACCTGACGCGCTATATTTTGCCTGGAGAAGATACCATTACCATCAGAGAACAGATGGATTCGCATAGCAGCCGGTTAAAGATTGAAGGAGGGATTGGCTATAAAAAAAACAACGATCAAAATTATTTAGATGCACGCTTGTTGTTCGCGGGCAATTTTACAGAGAGCACCGGTAATATCAATGATGAGCATATTAAGCAAAACAGCGAACATGACCCGTTAAATGTATCCTCCACCATACACTGGGTCAGGCGGGGTAGTGTTAATAAGCAGAGCGGCACAGAGTGGTACTCAAAATCATTCTATCTGTCGCAACCTTCACTTTTGGAAATAATGCCCGGGGTATTTGCTCAGGAGTTAAATGATAGTTTGCCTTTTGATGTGGTTAGACAAGAGGTAGCTTTTAATTCGTTTGAAACTCGAAACAGCCTGATGTTTCTTTCGTCATCAAGGTGGAAATCATTCCTCCTTCACCCGATAATGTTAGTTTCAATGGAACATCAGTCGCTCAATTCTCAGTTGTCAGAATCACTTCAGGATCATGTGTTTTCGGAGTTGACAGGCAATTCGCTGCAAAACGATATGGAATGGATGCGGATAAAAGCCGGGGTTGCGCTAAAACTCACTTACCATAAGCGAGATTTCAACTTTGAATTGTCAACACCCATACAGTATCAGCATCTAAAGCTTTCTGACAAAATAAAGCCGGATGATTCAGAGCAAAAAAGAATCATTTTTCAACCCCAAACCAATTTGAGATACAGCATCAGTGCGCGATGGGAAGTATCCGGGTCGTATTTTTGGTACAATCATAACCCAAGCCTGCGTAACCTTTATTCAGGTTATATTCTTCAGAATTACCGAACGCTGATCAGATACGAAAGCAGTCTTTCCGATTCATACGGCCAACAGGGAACGCTCAAATTATCCTATAAGGATATTATGCAGTTTCTGTTTACTAACATTGAGGTAAGATACAATCGATATCGCAACGAAGTAATGTATGCCCAGCAGTTTGAGGGTTCGGCAATGAAAATCTCGCTCGTCGAAATGGAAAGCGAAGGCGACTATTTATCGGTTACTGCACATGCAGGCAAAGGATTCAACTGGAAGAAGCTTTCTGTTAATGCCGAAGCCTCCTGGGGCAAAGGAATTACGCCTCAACTCAGGCAGGATAGCCTGATCGAGTATAAAAATCAAGGAATAAATACAAATATCACATTTTCCCTGGCTCTAACTGAAAAGCTTCATCTCGCGAACAAAAGTAGTTGGAGCGCAGTTAGCGGAAGCACCGGTTCTGCCGCCAAACTTAACCCAATTGTTAACTTTATTGATGCGGCAACAATTAATTACATTCTTTCCAACGGATTGATATGTAGCATTGGAATGGAATACTATGATACACGCGATGGAGGCAGAAAGCAAACCTTTTTTCTTTTGGATGCCGGAATTAGCTATACATGGAAAAGAGTGAGACTTACGGTGGATTACAACAACATTCTGAACGAGACGAACTATGTGTATGCTTACTATCGCGCCCTCAGCAGCTACTATTCAGAGTACAGGATACGCCCGGCATCTATCTTGTTAAGCATGCGTTTTAAATTGTTTTAGAAAAATATCAAATACAATAAACATGAAATTAATTATTTTTTTAGTACTGACCCTCTGTCATTTGCTTGTTACGAATTTACTTTCTCAGACACAAAATCTGACATTAATAGCCCAAGAAACGACTAACTTGCCTGTAATGCCAAAAAGCCTGGATAAATATAAAGTGATTGACACATCGCTTATTACCATAACTTATGAAGTGAAAATTGTGGTTGATACAAATAATTCAAAGGAAATACAAGAAGACCTGTTGGTTTTGCAAATTGGGAAACACATTTCAAAATCGTATAGCCAATTTCTTTTCCAAACCGATTCGATAAATACAGAAGCTATAAAAAACGGCCTGGCAACAGCACCTATTTTTCAGGGCATTGTTCCGCCAGTAGAAGTTTATAGAAATTATCCCGAGAACAAGAATACGGTTACTTATCGAACATTTGCTAATGGGCCTACTTTTTTATACACCGAAGACAAAATAAAATTTGAGTGGAAAATTCTTCCCGGTACGAAGAAGTATTTGACTTACACTTGCCAGAAAGCAATTACCACTTTTAGAGGAAGGAACTATGAGGCATGGTTTACCAGCGAAATCCCTTTTAGTGAAGGGCCGTTTAAATTCACTGGTCTGCCGGGACTTATTTTGCAAATCCAAGACACCAAAGGTCATTATGTGTACAACTGTATAGGGATTAATAAGGAGAAGCAGATTAATGATATAAAAATGTGGACTTGGAAGTATAATTCCACCACACGTGAAAAATTAAATGCTTTCCTTAAACGAATACACGAGAATCCCATTGATTTTTTAAACTCATCAGGAACCCCGATAATGCAAGTAGGAAAAAACGATATGATCGAACCGGTGAGTAAGAATTTTAAGTGTGCATTCAATCCAATCGAACTTGAATAATTAACCGGGAAATTGTAATAATTATGTATAAAATTATAACAGTATTGTTTTTTGCAATCGTATTGAAAATGCATGTATGTGGCCAGATGCGAACATTGAGGCTTGAAAATAGTTTTACCACTATTGATACAATGAGGCTCGAAATACTTTATCAGCTTGATTTTGTCAACGACACACTGAAACCTGCTGAAAAGCTTAGCGACCAGCAGGTCTTACAAATTGGGTTTCATAGCTCAAAATATTTCAGTAAACTGCTTTTTAAAAACGATTCTATCAATACAATTCTTGTAGAGCAAAACGCAGAGAATGTATTTTCTCCCCCACAAGCTGCTGCTGAATATGAAGTCGTTAGAAACAAAAATACAAAAATATTTGCAGTAACTTACAGATTGGATGATATTGTTTTTCGATACTCGGAAGCTATCCCTAATATAACATGGACCATTCATAATGAAAATAAGAGAATTTTGAACTACACCTGCCAGAGAGCAACTGCTAAATTTCGGGGCCGGGATTATGAGGCCTGGTTTGCACCTGAAATACCCTTACGCGAAGGTCCTTATAAGTTTGGCGGACTGCCGGGACTTATCCTCGAAATGGCGGATTCGCAAAAGCACTATTTATATAAATGTATCTCATTACGACAACCAAAGTTTTTGGAGCAAATGAAAATCCGGAATTGGCCTTATTCGGAAACAACACGACAAAAATTACATGATTTTCTGGTGCGAAAGCACGAAAATCCAACTGACTATTACAAATCCAGAGGGGTAATTTCCATGACAAAAAAAGATGGTCGCTTCGTTGAAACTTCTAAAAGTTTTCGCTTGCCATATAATCCTATTGAATTGGAATAGAAAAATTAATGGATTGAAGCCCGGAGAAGTTGAGGTCAATCACTTGGATCACAGTCCCAGCAATTCATTCAACTTCTCCCTGATTGCAGCTCTATTACTGGGTCTGGGCGGCTGTCCTTCCATTACTTTCCCGGTTTTGTCCACCAGCAAATAATGTGGTATTCCGGTGATTCCGAATTTCTCGCCCAGCACATTGCCCTGGTTTTTGTCGAGCCAGTAGTGGTAGCCTTCCATCTGTTCCTGCATGATCACCTTTTGCCAGGCCAGCTTTTTACAACTCATGCCAAAATAGAGGAATACAATGTCCTTGCCCTCAAACTCCTTTTTTAGTTTTGCTGCCGGCTTGATTTCGGCGCGACAGGGCGAACACCAGTCTGCCCAAAAGTCTATATAAACTGCCTTGCCTTTAAATTGGGCGAGGATTTCATCAAAAAAAGCATCAGAACCTGCTATTGAAGGAATAGAATCTATAAAAATGGTACCATCGGCATAAGTGGAATAGCGGCTTTCGGCTTTCTTCTTTTCTGCCTGGCCTTCCAAAAGAAAATTGAGCAATACTGGCTCGGTGATGTGTTGCTGTGCCCATTGAATGAAAATGCTATCGAGTGATTCATTTTTCTGCATGACCAACATCCATTGCATAGCATACATTTGACCAGTTATACCATTCCCATATGTTTGCATTGCGTAATCAAATTCACTGATCCTTCTCTGCATTTTCGCACTGTCTGTCTTCAAAATTTCATATTTCATTGCCAATGAATTGTATGGTTCCCATTGTGTTTTGGTGGATGCTAACATTGCTGAATCATAATGAGGACTTTCTTCTTCAAAGGGGAAATCTTCATCGGAGTTAGGTGTATCAGACAGGGCAATTCTCTGCTTATTAATGAGGGTTGTGTCAGCTGGATCAATCAAATGGTTTTCTGCATAATCAAGAAAATTTAGTGCCCTGATTTTCCTAAAAGGACTTAAGCTCTGATTGTTATTAAAAAAAGTCATGTAATTTATTATCCCATAATACTTACTTGCTAAAAGATTTTGATGGTCGTTGTAGTCCATTCCAGGTATTTCAGCAATATATTTTGGTCCCAATTGGGCAATGTTTCCCATTTTTATGGGATAAGCATAAATATCATATATGTAGTCTGATTTTATATTGATCTTCATCACTTGCCTCGACCGATCGTTGGTGTTTATTTCGCTCATTAAAGAATCCATTTTACTGGAATCCTCTGTATAGACGAACTTTCTCCATCTCAAATATTGGAGCTGGGACATAGACTCCATATTTGTTGCTTTCTCTTGTGGGGTAGTTAAATTGTGTTCGTAGTATCTTAATAAAAAGAGCATTTCTTCCGACAATGAGCCAGATTTACCCATATAGTGGTTGATTTCAAAATCGGTCAGACTTTCCCATTTTCGTTGATCAAGGGTTACTTCTTTCAATACAGCGTCAAAGGCTATCACTTGAACTTCGCCCGGCACTATAAACATGCGAGTTTGGGTACTTCCTAAAATGCTGAAATAGATCATCTGTGGGCTGAATGCCCTGAATTTCACTTCAAACCGGCCTTCCGGAGAAATCTCAAAATGGTGATCATGCATTTTGGAGAACAAGGTGAATGTATTTATATATTGAACATAACCTTTGCCCTCATAAAGTTCCGGATCATAATCTTCGATAAAACCGCGTATGGTTGCGGTATCATCTTTGAGTAATGAGCCTGAGAAAGGTGGTGCATCGTGATTGCTGAAATCCGGATGCAAAGTCTTTTTTCGGGTGCAGCGCAATGGGTTTTGATTGTCAATGGTAAGCATTAGGCTACCATCATTTTTGAGGCCGGTATTTACTTGATGTTTGCCTGTTTCATTTGAAAGGCCAATCATATAGCCATCATTCACAGTTTCAATGGCTTCATAATCCCAGAATTGCGCATCATACACTGCAAAACCCGGCTGAAAGCTGACTACCCATTCAATGGAATCATTGGCATTGAGCCAGTTGCCTTTAAGTGTGGGAGGAAAGTTGTTTTGACAGAATAATGAAGTCATCAACATACAAAACATCATAAATGAAATTACCTTTTTCATAACTATCGGGTTTGCTTTGTTTGACAAAATAGTGGCTTAAAAAGATATTCCTTCAAAGATACTTCTTTTTTAACTAAAAAGATAGTTAATATGATGAAATTTTTGAATTCTTCTGATTTTATTAAATAAATGATTTTACAAAAGAGGTAAGGAAAGATGCTTAACGCTGATATTTAGTCATTTACATGTGTGATACAATAAATATTGAGGTTAAAAATCCTTGCCATTGGAGTAAAACGTATTTATTTTCAATCAATAACTCATAACTCCTTGAATTATCGTACCTTTGCCCGCTCAATTTTAAATTTATTTATGCTTAATTTTCAAGAACTTGGCTTGAATCCTCAGCTTGTTGAAGCGGTTGAAGCCCTCGGGTTTAAAGAGCCCATGCCTGTTCAGGCAGAAGTGATCCCCACATTAATTGCCAATCCAACCGATTTAGTAGGACTTGCACAAACCGGAACCGGTAAAACTGCTGCCTTTGGCCTGCCGGTTTTGCATCACATTGATCCATCCCTCAAAAAAGCACAGGCACTTGTGCTATGTCCCACAAGGGAATTGTGTCTGCAGATTTCAAGAGATATTACAAGTTACGCTGCATTTATGCACGGCGTTAAGGTTACTGCCGTTTATGGCGGTGCAAGCATCGAAATCCAAATCAGGCAACTTCAGGAAGGGCCGCAGATTATTGTTGCCACACCAGGTCGTCTCAACGATATGATCCGCCGGAAGCGGGTTGACCTGAGCCATGTGGAATGGTTGGTGCTTGATGAAGCAGATGAGATGCTCGATATGGGCTTTCAGGAAGATGTGGATACAATTCTGGAAGAAACCCCTGACGAAAAACATACCCTTTTGTTTTCGGCCACCATGCCGGATGAGGTTGAACGCATCCTTACCAAATACATGACCAATCCCGTCATTAAAACCGTTGGGAAACGCAATGCCGGAACGGCTAATGTTAAGCACATGTATTATATGGTGCAGGCAAAGGACAGATATGCTGCGCTGAAAAGGCTCGCGGACTTCAATCCAAGTATTTATGCCATTATATTCTGCCGTACGCGCATCGAAACACAGGAAATTGCTGACTCACTCATCCGTGATGGCTACAATGCCGATTCATTACATGGCGACCTTTCGCAGGCTGCCCGCGACAGTGTGATGAACCGTTTTCGTAACCGTACCCTTCAAATGCTTGTTGCCACAGATGTTGCTGCACGCGGACTTGATGTTAACGACCTTACCCACGTAATCAATTATAATTTACCTGATGATACTGAAATTTACATCCATCGAAGTGGGCGCACCGGCAGGGCTGATAAAACTGGTATTTGTATTTCCATTATCAATCTGAAAGAAAAGTATAAGATCAGGCAGATTGAAAAGAAAATCGGGCGTGAGTTTGGCAAAGCTAAACTCCCTACCGGTGTTCAGGTTTGTGAAAAACAATTGTTTCACCACATCGATCGTATGGAGAACGTGGATATCGATGACGAAATTGAAACTTTCCTCCCGGTGATCTACCGGAAACTTGAATCTATGGACCGTGAAGAGATCGTCAAAAGGTTTGTTTCTCTTGAATTTAACCGTTTCCTCGAGTATTACAGGAATGCACGCGACTTAAATGTGGATGATACCAAAGCGAAAGATTGGGAACCCCGCGAAGAGCGTGGTTCCAAGAGAGAACGTGGCTCAAGGGAAGATCGTGGCTATAAAGAGGATCGTGGCCCAAGGGAGGAAAGGGGCCCAAGGTCTGAGTCACGGGGTAGCAATGGTGATTATACCCGATTGTTTATTAGCGTAGGACGCAAAGACAAAATGTTGCCTCCGCAAATTATTGGCATCATCAATGAGGTTACCCGCACGCGTGAGATTAAGATTGGCCGGATTGACATCATGGATAGTTATTCCTTCATCGATATTGATTCCAAATCAGTAAGCAAGGTGTTGAAAGCTTTTGAAAATGAAAGTTCCAATCCAAGAGGCATCCGTATTGAGAAAGCATCCGAACGCGATGCTGAACCCTCGGAAAGAAAAGAAAAGCGTTCCTTTAACAGTGAAAGGTCATTTCCTTCAAAAAACAAATTTCATAAAAACAAACCGGAACAGGAAAGTCCCTGGAAAAAACCTCCCCGCAGGAGTGGCCCCGGAAGTTTCAGGAAGAAATAAGTATGCCTGACATACTGACATAAAAAAAGACGCGCAAGCGTCTTTTTTTATGTCATGAGTGAAAGTAGGTTATTGTAATGACAAAAACCGCTCTGATTCAATGGCGGACATACAACCTGTTCCTGCAGCGGTAACGGCCTGCCGGAAGACATGGTCCTGTACATCGCCGGCGGCAAAAACGCCCGGAATATTGGTTTGTGTGGAGCCAGGAATGGTTTTTATATAGCCATTTTCGTTCATATCAATCTGGCCCACGAATAATTCTGTATTGGGCTTGTGGCCAATGGCAACGAAGAATCCCTGAATATCAATCTGTTTACTTTCACCGGTTTTAACATTCTCAAGAAGAGCGCCGGTTACGGTTTTGCCATCACCCAATATCTCTTTGGTAACGTGGTTCCAAAGAATTTCGATGTTAGCGGTATTCATCACGCGGTATTGCATGGCTTTGCTGGCACGCAGTTCGTCGCGGCGAACAATCATGTAAACCTTACGGCCGAGTTTTGCCAGATACGAAGCTTCTTCGCAGGCAGTATCCCCGCCACCAACTACGGCCATATCCTGTCCGCGGAAGAAAAAGCCATCGCAGGTTGCACATGCTGAAACACCATGGCCATTGTAACGGGCTTCTGACTCAAGTCCCATATATTTGGCTGTTGCACCGGTTGCAATAATTACCGTTTCAGCAAGAATGGTTTTGGTTTCATCGGCTACCAAACGAAAAGGACGTTTCGAGAAATCGGCTTCGGTAATAATGCCCCACCGCATATCGGTACCAAATCTTTCGGCCTGACGCTGCATATCCATCATCATTTCCGGGCCTTGCACACCGTCAGGATAGCCGGGGAAATTGTCCACTTCGGTGGTTGAGGTTAATTGCCCTCCGGGTTGCAAACCCTGATAAACAACAGGTTTAAGATCTGCCCTCGCAGCATAAATGGCCGCGGTATAACCGGCAGGCCCCGATCCAATGATCAGACATTCTACTTTTTCAACTTCTTGGTTCATTGTATGAAATTATTATTGTTTGAATCGTGTTTGATGGCAGGTAATAAGAAAGGCCAAAATTACTATTTTGACGGCACGTGCCCAAAACTATGCCAAATTATTATTCATCAGTAATTCAATGAATTAACGTATAGACAGTTTGACATATATTAATTGCCGGACAAAATTTAACAAATGTAGTGCGGACATTGAAAACTTTTGTATTTTTGCAGCGCTGAAACCCTACCGCGTGAGCGGAATGCTTTTGGCACAAGGATCCGGGGTGTGGCGCAGTTGGCTAGCGTACTTGCATGGGGTGCAAGTGGTCGCCCGTTCGAGTCGGGCCACTCCGACAACTGAAAAACAGGCACTTACAAATTAATTTTGTAGGTGCTTTTTTCGTTGGTTTACACCTTGTGTACAACTTTTGCACTGCATAGCTTTTTTTTATGCAAAAAAAAACCGGAATAAATTCCGGTCTTTTTTTCATATCAATGATCCTTTTAACTGCGGGTGTGTTTACTTGCGGCCTAGTTTTACGAGAATTTTGTCAGCATCTTTGTAGTGATAGTTCTGTTGGTCGGCCGCAATCATGCGAAATTGTTCAACGGCAAAATCAATTTGACCGTTTTTAAGGTAGCACAGCCCGAGATACCATTCGGCATGTTCTACATACAGGTTGTTTCTGTCTTCGATAATGTACCGGAATGCCTTTACGGCATCGTCGATACGATTGGTCTCGATGTAAGAAATCCCATTGTAAAACCATACTGCGATATTGGAGCTGTCCTTATCTAATATTTCAGCAAACAGAAGCGATGCCCCCTGGTAATCCCTTTGCTGAAATTTAAGAATAGCCTCCACTATGTTAGCGTTGCCTGAACGGGTAAGTTCAATCGTACCTTCTGAATCATAGTACATACTGAACAACTTCTCCGCCGTGTAGGAGCGCTGCTGAGTCATTAACAGGGCGCCTCCTGCAATCACCATTACTGCAATAACCGCGGCTGCGGCCATTTGCCACCTGCGTGGCTGCATCCTGATAATTTTAGGTGTTGCTTCCTGCTGCTTCGACTCGTTAAATACACTGATCAGCTTTCGCCGGAACTCAACAACGTCTTCGTCAAGAAGAATATTGTCGATATCCTTGTCAAGCTTCAGTTCTGCCGATAGCTCTGCATTGGATTGTAATTCCTTGCCAAACCATCGGAGTTCATCCTCTTTCATTTCCCCGGCGATGAATCTTTCGATCAGCTGGGAATACTTGAGTTTATTTGTCATCGGAAAGGAATTTTTGGCATTTGGGATCATTGATAATTCTCTTTTTTAATTCCTCCTTACAGAGGTATTTGCGCGTTTTTGCATAATTTTCAGTTTTGTAACCCATCTCCAGAGCGATTTCCCTTAGGGATTGCTTCTTCATAAAGAGTAACAATACCTTTTGACAGTCTTCACCCAGGGTAAAGAAATGCTGCTGATATAACCTGTACTTTTCTGCTTCTTCATCCTGATACTGATCAATCCCATCGGATAAATCAATATAAGTTTCAACTTCACTGAACTCACGTGTATATTGTTTGCGCTTACTCAGTTTTTGAAGCCATAAATTCCGGCAAACGGAATATATGTAGGTACGAAAAGAACTGCTTAAATCAAGTTCACGATCCCTGATCTTTTTAAAAACAACAATCAGGCCGTCTTGAAATATATCCTCAGCATCTTCATCATTGCCACTATTTTTCACTACCAGATATCGGATCATGGGAAATAACTCCTGATACATATATTTGATAATGAAATCACTCCTCAAGCGCAAGCCTTCTATGATTGCTTCATCAGAGTAGTGGATCATGTTTCTGTCTCTTTATCCGGTTTTTGTAAAAAGGTAATACCGATTCTTGATTTTTTTATCAAAATAGTTATCAACAAAGCTAAAGATATTGTTAATATTTTGATAATGAACGCTTTGGAATTTGAAAATATTTTGACTAATGTTGTTTATTTCTGGGCAAATATAACAGGCTGCTCTTAACAAAATCAGTTTCAATAAGAATAATGACAATATTAATAAAAAGTAACCTGGCAAACCTGCTCAAAGTCCCCAAATATAGGGCATTTTAGCTGTGATTTATGCTATTTGTAAGAAAATTATTCCCCTATATGAAAAATATAGTATAAATAAATAAAAATAATTATTAATTTATGTTACTGATATACTGATATATAGAAATTATAAGCATGATATTTTAACATTTTTTGAACATTTCTTGTATTACCTTTTCATAAAAATCGGATAAAGTGGTGAATAAATGTCTGATACCATGTTTTGTGAAGCCAAACAGAAGACATTCTTAAGGACATTATTTTTGGAATATCCTGATCTATTGTAACGAAGAAATTTAAGATAACCACAAACAACCCGATTATTAACAAAAAAACCCGTGAAAAATGAAAAAAAATCTTACACGCTTCTTCGCAATACTTATGGTATTGCTGATGGTAACAGGACAACTGTTTGCCTCTTCTGACATTAACGGATCGGTTTTGTATCATTTCAAGCAAAATAAACCTATTCCCTCCGTTAATCTGGACCTGATTGATGCTAACGGAAACGTTGTTGCAACTGCTGAAACCGCGCTGAACGGTACTTACAGCTTTCCAAATGTACCTTATGGTACCTATACTCTAAATGCCAATACAAGTATATCGGCTGGAGGCGTTACTATGGGAGATGCCTTATTGATGCTCTTTCATTTATGTAATATTTACCCTTTCTCGCCTATCCAGGAGCTTGCCGCTGATGTTGATGGAAATGGAGATGTAACCTGGAACGACTACTGGACTGTTCTTGTTGGGTGGTTCATTCAGGGTTATCCTTTCCCAGCCGGACCATGGATTTTTGAAGATGTTACCTTTGAACATACCGGGGCAAAGACAAATGTGCCTACTATTGGAGGTTCTAGTTCCGGAGATGTTAATGGTACTTTTGTACCATCAACACGCGATATTCCTGCCTTAGCGGTCGACTACACCAGCCAGTCTGTTACCAATGAATTTATAGCAGGTATTTATGCCAAAGACATCACAGAAGCTTCAGCAATGGGATTGGTCATTAGCTATCCTGAAAACATGATTTCTATCAGTGAAGTGGAATGTCAACTTGGTGAAACGAATCAGTTGGTTGAAAATGGTACCATCCGTGTTTCATATATCAATCAGTTGCTTAGTGCCACAAGTGTGGATCCAAAACTTCCCATCTTAACCATAAAAGGTAAGACTACTGAAGCTTATGATGGAAGCGAAATTAATTTTGAACTCAGCCCTGTAAGCCATTTCTGTGATGTGAAAGGTGATCAGATTGGAACCCGTTACACCCTGCCAAAGTTAATGGCAGTAGAAAGTCATCTTGGTGCAAACTATCCTAACCCGTTCAGGGAAAGTACAAAAATTGAGTATATTCTTCCTTCAGATGGAAAGGTTACCTTAAATCTTTTCAATCAGCAGGGCCAGTTGGTAAAAACCCTGGTGAATAACTTTGAAAACGCAGGCACCCATTCCGTGCAATTTAATGCAGAAGGACTGCAGTCCGGCGTATATTACTATAACCTGTCAACCGACGGAACTCAAAGCATTAACGAAACTAAACGCATGATCATTACCCGTTAATAATCATAATTGGTTTTGTGGTAAACAGGGGGCTCATGAGTTCCCTGTTTTTTATTTAACCAAAATACATATTTTCACACGTATTTTATACCTTTGTCCACATGATGCTCTATTCATTTTCAGGCGGCTTATGACGCGGACTCCAGGATACTTATATGGGCTAATTAACTGTACGCTCTTTTTACTGCTGATTCCTGCAGTCTTAATTGTTTCGTGCCAACCGGATTCCGAAAAACTAACCACAAATATAGTTGTAAGGTCTGGCTTAAGTGCGAATGATTTATTGCAAAAGGCAGATCGCTATATGCGTTCTTCGCAATACGACAGTGCGTTAAGGAATTATGAAAGCGCCTTGTTGATACTTCATAAGGATAAAAAATGGAATGTTTATTTTGAAACGCTACTAAAGGTTGTTGATATTCACCGGATACAGGGAAAGGCTGATTCTGCCGAAATGGTCATTCAGGAAGCAAGAACGATTCAAAAAAAACATTTTGATGATAATAAAGTTTATATCGCGGATTTAAGTCACAGGGAAGGGCTCCTGTTTTTAGACAAAGGGGAACTTGATAGCGCGGTTATCTGGTTTAAGCATAGTATTGAAAATAGGGTTGTTGCTACCGGCGCCAATGATACAGCATTAGCCCTCACATACAATGGATTGGGGACCATAGGATTTTTCAGGCGAGATTACGATGCTGCTTTGGAAAATTACAATAAAGCCTACATGCTGGCCTCGAAAAGAAAAAATCCAGAGGATGCTGACCTTTCAAGATACTTGCAGAATTTAGGTATAATTTATGCTCAAAAAGGGGATTACAAACAGGCGGAAAATGCCCTGGTAAAATCGCTGGCCATAGTGGAAAAGATAACCGATCCTTATGATCCTGATTTGGCCAATCGCTACCTGAATATGGGCCGTTTGATGGCATTAATGAATAATGAAGCGGCTGCATTGCCCTATTATGATAAATCGGAGAAAATACTTCTAAAAAAACTCACCCCGGATCATCCGGATATTGGTAGTTTATATCAGAACAAGGGACAAACTTATGTACACTTGGGTGATTATGAAAAAGCCTTGTTGTACTTTAAGAAGGCATTGTCCATTGCAGAAAAGAACTATGGATCAACACATGTGCAAGTATTGGAAGTTAACATGAATATTGGCTATGCACTTGAGAAAAAAGAAGATTTTACCAATGCATTGATATATTATAAAGCAAGTATTCCACCTGATGAGAACAGCGAAGCGGCCATTAAGCCTTACAGCAATCTGGCAAGTCTGTATACCAAAATGGGCAACATTGATTTGGCTGAGGAATACTACCTGAAATCCATCAAGTTAGCTGCGAAATATTTAGGCGACTCCCATCCTGAAACAGCTTTACTTTACACCAGGTTTGGCTATTTTCAACTTATGGAAAATCGCGGTGATCTTGGATTATTAATGTTTAAACATGGCCTTGATATCTCAAAATCACAATTTGGTATTAATAGTCGGGAAGTTTCAAACAATTATACTCATCTTGGGGCATATTTTACAAAGATATTTAAGCTTTCTCAAGCTGTAAATTATTATAATAAAGCCATCCTAACTTTAATTCCTGAGTCCAAGGACACTGCGATGATGGCCAATCCTGCGGAAAAGCTTCTAGTCCCTGACCGATACCTGGTAAATGCATTGAACGGTAAAGCAAATGCATTGTTTGTTATGGCGCAGGCAAATGACGATGTTAAATTGATGAACCTTAGCCTGGAAACCTATAAACTTGCTGTAAAGGCGGTTGAAAAACTAAGGGCGATGTACCAAAACGAGGAGAGCAAGCTTCAGATTTCAGATGATGAACAAAAAACGTACATCAATACTGTAAAGGTTGCTGTTGAACTCTACAGAATGAGTGGGGAAGAAAAATATGCCGAACAGGCGTTTAAATATGCTGATAAAGGTAAATCAGCGGTATTGATTTCCTCCATGCTTGAATTGGAAGCCCGTCAGTTTGGGGAAATTCCTAAAAGTATTTTACAACTCGAAAACCAACTTAAGCTTGATTTGGCTTCTTATTCCCGATATATTTATGAAGCCCAGCTTGAAGCAAGTCCAAATGCTGAAAAAATCCGGTTTTGGGAAGCCAGAGAATTTGAGTTACAGGTGAGATATGATAGCCTTATCCTTGTGCTGGAAGCAGATTATCCTGAATATCATTCCTTGAAATACAAGGAACCAGAGTTGAACATTCAAAAAATCAAGGATAACCTGGAACCCGGCAGGACCCTGATTGAATATGCCCTTGGTGATACCATGCTCTTTACTTTTGTGGTAAGTAAAGACAAATTTGATGTGATTTCAAAAAGGATATCCACTCAGTTTAGGAGAAATATTCAAACCGTTACCTCTTCAACACAGGCAGAGGATTTAATGAGCAAACAAAAATCGGATTACCTGAATTATATCAATGCAGCACATGAATTATATATTGATTTGCTGGCACCAGTTAAAAATATAGACAAGGACAAGAAGCTTATCATTGTGCCCGATGCAGAAATTGGGTACATTTCTTTCGATATGCTTTTGACCGCTGCTGGAGATTCCACAAAAATGGATTTCAAGAACCTTCCTTATCTCATTTATGACCATATAATAAGCTATAGTGCTTCTGCTGCACTTCAGTATTCCGGGCTTCAGAACAAACAAAAGAAGCCGGTGCGAAACCTATTGGCAATGGCTCCCAGTTATGACAATCTGACGAACCTCGATGAGGATGGTTTTGTAGATGAAACTGGCAATACCGTTTACCTTTTACCAATCCCGGGTGTAGAAAACGAGATTACTAAAATCAGAAAAATCCTGAACGGCAAAAGCTTAGTTGGCGAAGATGCCACCGAAAGGTCATTCAAGGAACGGGCAGCGGATTATAACATTCTGCATTTTGCTATGCATACCCTTATCAATAATGAAAAGCCCATGCTTTCAAAACTGGTTTTTTATCAGGATGGAGATACCATTGAGGATGGGATGCTCAATACATATGAACTTTTTGGGATGGATTTAAATGCCGGATTGGCGGTATTGAGTGCATGTAACACCGGGGCGGGCATGCTATTGAAAGGTGAGGGTATCATGAGTCTTGCCCGTGGTTTTATCTATGCCGGCGTGCCGAGTATTGTAATGACCATGTGGTCGGTTGATGATCAGGCTAGCGCTCAAATTGTTACAAGCTTTTATGAATATTTAAATGCAGGAATGCCTAAGGATGAAGCTTTGCGACAAGCCAAACTCGATATGTTGGCCGAAGGAAACATGCTTCGTTCCCATCCATATTATTGGGCGGCTTATGTTACCATTGGTGATTATAGTCCTATGAAGTTTGTTAAGCCCTTGTGGTTGAATATTTTATTTGCAGCAATTGCGCTGGGCTCAGCTATCTCTTTAATTGTTATGACATTTAGAAAAACCACGCGACATCCAGCCCTTGCACAAAACGGAACGGTGCCTTCAGTGGAATAATGCCTATTTTTGCCAAAAGTTTCAATCAGTGATCTATCCTTCAAGTTTTGAGAATAAAACCGGGTTTGACCAAATCCGGGAAAGGTTACAGCGCCTTTGCCTGAGCGGAAGGGGCGCTGAATTAGTTGAGCAGACGACTTTTACCGATGACTTTAATAAGATAAGTGAACTGCTTGGATCAACCGATGAGATGTTGTATATCCTCAGATTTATGGGGAATTTCCCTGCGCAGGATTATTATGACCTTACCGAAGAGCTGACACGGGTTGAACTTCCCGGAACATTTATCGAGCCGGAAGCCATGTCAGCGTTAAGGCTTTCGCTGGTTGCCATCACTGAAATCATCCGATACCTTCATAAACTTGATGCTGAACGCTTTCCTTATTTGCTGAAAATTGGTGAGCTTGAAATTCCCGATCAATCCATTATCATGCAGATTGATGGAATTCTTGATGAAAAGTCGGAAATCAGGGATAAAGCAAGCGATAAGCTTTTCAGCCTTCGCAAAGAAATTGCCGGCAGAATCTCGGGCGTTGACCGGCGCATCAACCAGATTTTGGCTTCGGCCCGCAAGGAAGGTATTGCCCAGGACGATGCTTCCTTAACTATACGAAACGGCCGTTTGGTCATTCCGCTACTGGCGGCCAACAAGCGAAAACTAAACGGCTATGTGCACGATACTTCTGCTACGGGGCATACTGTTTATATAGAACCTGCTGAGGTTTTTGAAATCAATAATGAAATTCAAAATCTCAGAGTTGAGGAAAAACAGGAAATCACACGCATTCTTATTGAATTCTCGAAATATCTGAGGCCTTACATTCCAGAACTTTACAGTTATTATGAATTTTTGGGTAAGATTGACTTTGTCAGGGCAAAGGCGCTATTGGGCATTCAAATGAATGCGGTAAAACCGAAACTTAGCACAGATACTTTAATAGACTGGCGTGGGGCGGTTCACCCTTTGCTTATGCAGGCCCTGAAACAACAAGGCCGCAAAATTGTGGATCAGGAGATAAGCCTGACCCGGGATGAACGGATTATGGTGATTAGCGGGCCAAATGCAGGAGGAAAATCGGTGTGCCTGAAAACAGCAGCCTTGCTACAGTATATGCTTCAATGTGGCTTGCTGATTCCGGTGAGTGAAGATTCCACCGCCGGTGTCTTCAGTAAAATTTTTCTTGAGATTGGCGATGAACAATCACTGGAAAATGACCTTAGTACATACAGTTCCCACCTTATCCACATCAGGAATTTTATTGAACATGCCGATAAAAAAACACTGATTCTGATTGACGAATTCGGGGCCGGCACCGAACCCCAGCTTGGCGGTGCCATGGCCGAAGCAAGTCTCGAAAAGCTCAATGAATCCGGCTGCTTTGGGATAGTAACGACCCACTATACCAACCTTAAACTCATGGCCGATAAATTTTCCGGTATTTTCAATGCAGCCATGCTTTACGATGCCCAGGCCATGCAACCTTTATTTAAACTTAGCCCGGGCAAACCCGGGAGTTCCTTCGCTTTTGAAATTGCGAGGAAGATCGGTTTCCCGGAAGCGGTTTTGGCTAAGGCTACCTCGAAAATTAGCCAAACCCAGCTTGACTTTGAAAAACAACTGGCCCAACTAGAAGTCGATAAGATTAACATTGAGCAAAAAAAACTAGACCTCAAGGTCGCTGACGAAACTCTTGCTTCACTTGTCAGTCGCTATGAATCATTGCTTGGTAATCTGGAAAGTCGCAAGCAGGAATTGCTCAGGGATGCCAAACAAAAAGCACAGCGCCTGCTCGACAATTCAAATAAACTGATTGAAAATACCATACGGGAGATAAAGGAAAGCAAGGCAGAAAAGGAAACTACTCGTGAAATTCGTGAGAATCTGACCAAGGAAAAGGATGCACTGCTGGAGTCCATAGGTGATGTGAAAAAGCTTCCGGAAAAATTCATTCAAATAGAAATCAAAACTTCCAATCCTGAAAAGCCTAAAGGACCTATAAAACCCGGGAGCATCGTCAGGATTGAAGGCCAGGAAACCATTGGTAAGGTTGAAGAGATCAGGGGCAAGCGGGTTACGGTTTTATTTGATTCGGTAAAACTGCGCACCAGTATTGATAAGCTTGAACATGTAAGCTATGCTGAAGTACGCACCTGGGAGGCCAATCAGCGTTTTTCCAAACCACCGGTGAGCGTTATTCACCAGTTGAATGACAAAATGGCCGATTTTAAAATGTCTATTGATATTCGGGGTAAAAAAGCAGAGGAAGCCCAGCAGGCCATTGTCCGCTATATTGATCAGGCCATTTTACTCAGGGTAAATGAAGTAAGTATCCTGCATGGAAAGGGCGATGGAGTGTTGCGTAATATTCTCCATGCTCATTTGCGCGATATGCAGGAAGTTGTGCGTTATGAAGATGAAAGCATCGAACGCGGCGGACATGGGGTTACGGTGGTTTATTTCAGGTAGGTGTAGGGAAAATTCACGAATTTTCCCGATAAATTGAAGAGAAATAAGAAGCCGGAAGAGTCAGATCGCGACGGCCCTCGTCCCACTCGTCTCTCATCCCTATCTAAATCCTAGTCTGGCAAGGTTCTTGATATGCAGATTCCTATATATTTAAATCTATCATTTCATGTCAGAGAATAATTCAGGAAGCACCTTAATGGATAAAACCAAAGTCTGGTTTTCATCCCGTAATACCATTAAAAACCTGATTGGGTTATTGGTAGGTGTAATTGGCGGTTACCTTTATTATCATTTTGTAGGTTGCACTTCAGGCGGTTGCGCCATAACTTCTAATCCTTACATGAGCATACTTTGGGGTGGATTGATGGGATATCTTTTAGCAGATGTTTTTAAACTGAAAGATAAAAAAAGCCCTTCCCTCAATCAGGAAGAAGGGGCATAATATTACTTTTTCTTCTTTTGGCCGGCAATAAGTTTATAGGAATGGTCAATCCATTCAATAATCAGTTTATCGCTGAGTGTTCCATCAATATCAACAGTATTCCAGTGCTTTTTATTCATGTGATAGCCCGGTTTAACTGACGGGTAATGCTCACGTAGTTCAATGGCAAGCTCAGGATCACATTTAAGATTCACACTGAGTTCCCCTTCAAGATCAGTAAGAGCAAAAATTTTACCATTTGCCTTAAACACAAGTGTGGTTTCGTCAAATGGGAAATGCTCACTTGCTCCGGTCAAGGAAAGACAGTAATCGCGAAGTTCTTCGATGTTCATAATGGATTATTGATAAAAGCATTTCAGTTTCTGACAAGGATGAATACAATGTATCAGTAAATGAGGGACATACAAGATCAATGCCTATGTCCTTCATAAAGGCAGGAACAATCCTAATCCTCATTTCAAAGTATTTATATAGTTAATTACCAACCCCACTTCTGTCTGTATCCCTTGAGTATCCGATGCCGTCTGCCAGTTTTCTATTGTTGCCAAAACCTCCGGCGGCAATTGCGACAGATCATTCTGGCTAAAGTAAATATATAAGGCCATTACCCTAAGCCAGTCAAGACGCTGCTTGTTATTAGCAGTGGGCGTTTTACCAAAGTAAGCGGCAAAAGATTGCAAAAGTTTTTCTTTTGCTGGCAGCGGCGGCACTAAAATACTCAGCTTGCGCACCGCCACAAAGGGTGGGAGTTGAGGGACAACTGTGCGGAGGGTGAAGTATTCAGCGGGTATGTCAATAACAATATTTTCTTCCTGAAAATTCACCCAGAGAAACAGTGAATCAATGGGTTGCTGAGCATGGGAGATGCCGCTCAGGGCGATAAAGAAAAGGAGTATGATTGTTTTTTTCATATCAAAGTTTGTTAAATAATCACGCAAAGACGCCAGGACGCAAAGTTTTTTTGAAATTGCCTTACATTGAATGGTTCTGCCTCATTGTGAAAAATTTATTTTAAAAAAGCCATTACATATTCTTTGCGTCTTTGCGTGAGACACGCCAGAAAATCCTCTCATTCCACCACAAACTTCGCCTTTCCCATTTGTTTATTGCCCGCATAAACCACGGCCATATACAAACCCGACCGCCAGTTGGAAATGCTGAGCGAGGTTTCGTTTATGCCCGAGTTTACGGGCAATTCTGCCAATTGCCGGCCAAAAATATCATAGCATACTATGCGTATGTTGCGGTGGTGTTCGGTATTTTGGAGCAGGAACCTGATATTCTCCCGCGCAGGGTTGGGCGCAGGGGTAATGGGAATAAGGCTGATGCGCGCGTAATAGGTTTCCCTGTTGGGGATATCTTCAACGTTTACCACGATATCGCAATCGCTTAAATCAATGGTTTTAGAAACAATGGGTTCCGGGCACAGGTAATCGTATTCGCGTGGAGCGGTGTAAATGCTATCGTACTCGAGGTTGGTGTTGAACTTCATTAGGATGATGTCTTGATTGAGTTCGCTGCCTGTCACGGCACCTGTAAGGATTTTGTCGTCGTGGGTTACCAACATTCCCATGGGAGAGTGTGCCGTTTGATGTATAATCGAGTTTTGCCAACCACCAAGGGTATCCAACTCGTGCAGGCCGAACCACCCGGGATAAAAATTGGTGCTATCGGCAATCAAAATATTAGCAAACAACCTCCCATCTGAAGTAAAGGATGGATTCACCATAAACCCTTCCACCCATTTATTGCCAAACATGGGGAATTGAACCATTGAATCATGTATGTAATTGCCCAAACTATCCAATACAAGCAGCATGGGCGGGTAGGCCATTGTTGAACGCTCTATCGCTCCGACATAGAAATTTCCACTTCCCTTTTGGGTTGACCAACCGGCCATGGAATAAGCGAGGGTATCTTCATATTGAAAAGCACTTACCCATTCTTCCTGCCTGCTTCTGTCCGCTAATAAAGCCATTGCTTTTAACCTACACTCATTATAAATTCCGCCCGTACCGGCTGTATCCTCGCACCAATAGCACAAACCGCTAATAAAAAAGTCTTCATCGGGGGTAATAATCAGATCGTAAGGTTGATTATAACCTATATAAGGGTTGTTGGTGGTGGTTGCATAAGGCTCAATCCAAAGCACTTCACCCAAGGGGTTCAATCTAAAAAGATGGATTTTGGGATTATTTGTAGTGGCTTGGTATCCCTGGGTTAACATGACATAACCTCCATCATTTAACTGCTGAATTTCAACTCCCCAATCCGGCTGCCCATCCGTACGAAACACCTTGCACCATTCCAGATCACCACAGGCATTAAGTTTTATTATTCCAATATCCCCAAAATAGCTGGAACCTTGTGCAGTGCATATGATGCTTCCCCCATCTTCAGTATTTTCTATAGAAAAAGGCAGATTTATCTCATTAGCTATGTTTTCGATTCCAAATCGTATCTGATATAAAATGTTGCCATTTATATCTGCTTTTATTACCCATCCTCTTGTATCAGGAAAGTAATCAGTTGCACCAAGTACTAAAAATCCATTATCATAACTTTCGGTTAGATTTTGAAAAACATCAAATCTACCTGATAAGCCATAATTTTTCTCCCATGTTTGCCCAATTGCTACGTTTATAAATAAGTTCAACGGCAATAGCATTAGAATAAATATTCGCATATTATTTGATTTAAATAAGTAAGCAGGTTTGAAATTTCTTACAACCTGCCTACTTATAGTGAGAGGTATTACCTGAATATAACAAATCTTGTGCTATTAACAGATTTGTTATTTGAAATAAGACTGATGTAATAGTTGCCGGGTGTAAGAGATCGGGTGTCAAGAACAACCTGGTCAGTACTATGGTTAAGAGTACCTTTTTTTACAACCTTTCCGGATTGGTCAACAATCTCATAAGAGCCTGATGTGTAATCATTACCAAGGTTGTATTCTATGGTAATATAATCCCTCCCAGGGTTAGGATATACTCTGATCGCTTCAGTAGATTCTTGGGCTGAATTAGTTTTGGGTATACTTATCTCAGTACTTTTTGTTAAATCAGGTTCAAGATAAGGCTCATTATTCTCAAGCAGATTGTGTGCCACCATAATACTTCTGGCAGCGGTGGGTATAGGTTCGGCTTTACTAAACCGTGTATTTGTTTTCATGTTGGTTGGTTTTAATTGTTTAAAGCTCCAACCTCCCTGTTTGTCGTTCAAGTCAAAAAAACTAAGGACTATAACTTTATAGCACCGGATTTAATCCTAATGCTATTTTATAAATTATACCTATCCCGAAGTATAATTATTGGTCTTGTAAAAATACAGAGACAAATAGCCCTTATACCGTGCTAAAGTAAAAACTATTTTCTATTTTCAAAAAATTTTAGTAATAAATTTTCATTTATCTGCTACATCAGCGTATAAAATTAAGGCTAAATTATAAGAAATGGATAAAAAAAGGCGAAATACCCGGACCAAATAGCTGATTAAATAGAAAAGTTATTCACAATTTACGTCTTTCAAACGATTGCATAACCATGCTTACATTGCTTACTCCGCTCAAATATATGTTTGAATTTTAGCTCATTAGTCTATAAAAAGCATAATTACGGTCAGTTTTTTATCCACAATGGAGGTATAAATTTTAAATTATGTGTTATCTTTGTATGCTTTGCCGGCAACCGAGGCCGGATTCAGGGATATTAAAAAGAGCATTATCTAAATCTTAAGATATGTCATTAACCAAAAAAACATCAGACCTCAAAAAGAGGATGCGTGATGCGTTGATGGGAGGTGGCCAGGTTGCTATTGATAAACAAAAAGCTACAGGCAAAATGACTGCCCGTGAGCGTATCATCGCACTGGTTGACCCTAAATCGTTTCACGAGTATGACCTGTTTGTAGAACATGCGGGCAAGGACTTCAATATGGGCGACAAGTATTTGCCTGGAGATGGAGTAATTACCGGTACAGGGACCATAAATGGTTATCCGGTTTGTATCTACGCCCAGGACTTTACCGTGGCCGGAGGATCACTTGGCTGGATGCATGCCAAAAAGATCACCAAAATTATGGACCACGCCATGAAACTGAAGGTTCCCATTATAGGGATCAACGATTCGGGCGGTGCCCGTATTCAGGAAGGGGTAAACTCGCTGGCAGGTTATGGCGAAATATTTTACCGCAACACCCAGGCTTCAGGCGTTATTCCTCAAATTAGTGTAATATTGGGGCCTTGTGCAGGTGGTGCCGTGTATTCCCCCGCACTCACCGACTTTGTTTTTGTGGTGGACAAGATTTCAAAAATGTTCATTACCGGGCCCGAGGTTATTAAAACTGTTTTGGGCGAAGAAATTTCAATGGAAGAACTGGGCGGTGCCCGGGTTCAAAGTGAAATCACCGGGAATGCCCACTTTTTTGCTGAAAGTGAAGCTGAGTGTTTCGACCAGATCAAAACCCTGTGTAGTTTCATTCCGTGGAACAACATCAAAAAAGCGGAAGCTTTCCCCAAAAAGCCACCCCGCACCCGCACTTACAACATCGACAGCATTTTTCCGACCAATCCCCGTCAGCCTTACGATGTAAAAGATGTGATTCGCTCCATCGTTGATGATTCGGAATTCTTTGAAGTGCAAACCATGTTTGCCGCAAATATTGTTATTGGATTTGCCCGCTTAAATGGGCATTCAGTCGGTTTTGTGGCCAATCAGCCATTGGTGCTGGCAGGTGTTCTCGATGTGGATTCATCCGATAAGGCTGCCCGTTTTATCCGCTATTGCGATGCCTTTAATGTACCTCTTGTTACCCTGGTTGACCTTCCGGGTTATCTGCCGGGCGTAGATCAGGAACATGCCGGGGTTATTCGCCATGGTGCCAAAATTCTCTACGCTTATTCAGAGGCTACTGTTCCTAAAATGACAGTTATCTTGCGCAAAGCCTATGGCGGAGGTTATATTGCCATGTGTTCAAGCCACCTCAGGGCTGACTTTGTATTTGCCTGGCCAACTGCTGAAATTGCCGTTATGGGTCCCGAAGGAGCTGCAAATATCATTTTCCGTGCCGAGATCAAGAATGCCGAAAACCCTGATGAGATGCGTAAGCTCAAAATCAAGGAATACAAGGAGAAATTTGCCAATCCTTACGTGGCTGCAGCTTATGGTTATGTCGATGCGGTTATTGAGCCCGCCGAAACACGCAATATGTTGATCCACGCCCTTGAGATATCTGCGGAAAAAGTTGAAGTCCGTCCGAATAAAAAACATGGAATCCCACCGTTTTAATTCAGCATTATGGAAGAAAACAACAATACGCCGGTTTATAAAACCATCATTATCGACAACATTAAGTATAAGACCACGCTTACCAAAAAATACATGGCACGCAAGTCTTATGAGCCTGTAGATTTCAATAAGGTTTATTCTTTTATCCCGGGTACCATTCGAAAGATATTCGTAAAAGAAGGCGCCAAAGTTAAACAGGGAACACACCTTCTTGAGCTGGAGGCCATGAAAATGGTTAACAATATTGCAGCTCCGGTTGATGGCGTTATTACAAAAATTAATGTTAAGCCGGGCGATCTTGTCGCCAAAAGCATTGTGCTGGTTGAAATGAACTGATGTAAATAATATCACACAAAAAAGGGCTTGACTTAAAAGGACAAGCCCTTTTTTATTTTTTTGGAATTGGGTTAATCATTTTATTCTTTGGTTCTGGTTTTACAAAACACTGGCTATAGTCGATTGATATTCAGAAAAAGCATAAATTTGGATTATATAAAATCAATTTATGTTAACCCATAAAGATTCAATAGCAAATATGGATAATGCTGGTTTTGAGGGGAATGCTATGCTTAAGCTTGCGGCAGATTATGTTCAGTTCACCAATACCCATCTGTTTTTAACCGGCAAGGCAGGCACAGGTAAAACAACTTTTCTGCGCAATATCAGGCAAATAACCCACAAACGAATGATTGTTGTGGCCCCCACCGGGGTAGCGGCCATCAATGCGGGTGGTGTGACTATTCATTCCTTTTTTCAATTGCCTTTCGGCCCTCAAATTCCTGAAGATGCGCAGTCCAACCGTCAGTTAACAGATGAAACTGCCCGAAGCAATGCCGCCCGTTTGCAAAAAATGAACCGCACTAAAATCAACATCATCAAGAGCCTTGACCTGCTGGTTATTGACGAAATAAGTATGGTCAGGGCCGACCTGTTGGATGCCATTGATGCCGTATTGCGGCGTTACCGCGACCGGAACCTGCCTTTTGGTGGTGTGCAATTGCTTATGATTGGCGATCTTCAGCAACTGGCACCTATTGCCAAGGATGAAGAATGGCAGTTGCTCCGCGATTATTATGAAACAGTCTATTTTTTCAGCAGCCGTGCACTTAAGCAATGCAAATATGTAAGCATTGAGTTGAAACATGTTTACCGTCAGAGTGACAAGCGTTTTATTGACCTGCTCAACAAGGTACGCGACAATCAGCTGGATATTCCTTCCATTGATTTGTTGAATACCCGCTATATCAGGGACTTTGAAATTCCTGAAAGCGAAGGGTACATAACCCTTACCACCCACAATTACCAGTCGCACCAGATCAATCAGCAAAAGCTGGAATCTCTCAAGGGAAAGCTACTGAAGTTCAAAGCGGAAACCGAAGGTGATTTTCCGGAATATGCTTATCCTACCGATTTTGATCTTGCCTTAAAAACTGGCGCCCAGGTGATGTTTGTCAAGAATGATCCCTCCGTGGAAAAACAGTTCTTCAATGGGAAAATAGGCAAATTGGTAGCCAAAGTGGCAGATAAGCTGATGGTTATGTGTCCTGGGGATGATCAAATGATTGAAGTTGAACCGCTCGAATGGCACAACTGCCGGTATTCCATCGATGAGGAAACCAAGGAAATAAAGGAAGCCATTGTCGGGAAATTTATACAATATCCCTTGAAATTAGCCTGGGCCATTACCATTCATAAAAGCCAGGGGCTTACCTTCGAAAATGCGGTAATTGATGCCAATTCGGCGTTTGCCCACGGCCAGGTTTATGTGGCGCTAAGCCGATGTAAAACCCTTGAAGGGTTGGTTTTAAGTTCGCCCATCAATAAATCGGCCATTAAAACGGATGTTGCCGTGGGTGGATTTGTAAACCGGATTGAGCAAAATCATCCCGATGAAAATTCACTTCAACAGGCTAAAATCGAATTTGGACAGGCCCTGGTCGCTGAAATGTTTAATTTCGATGAGTTGCAGCGAAGTTTGGCCAGACTCAATAAACTGGCGTATGAGAATACAGGTGCGATTGACAAATCCTATACTGAGACCATTCAGCATAAAGTGAATCAATTCAATTCGGAAATTTCGACGGTTTCCCGGAAATTTCAGGTACAGTTGTCGCAATTGTTCCAATCTGGTGCGGGTGTGGAAGACAATCAATCCCTTCAGGAGCGTATTCAAAAGGCGATTGAATACTTTAGTCCGCGTTTGAACGAGATGTTTTTTAAACAGAAGGCTCATGTGGATATTGATAACCGTGCGGTACGGAAACAAATCAACGACCTTTCTGAGCGCATCGACCAGGAGGCCTGGACCAAAATAGCCTGTCTCAAATCGTGCAAGAATGAGTTTAAAGTTGGTGTTTACCTTCAAAAAAGGGCAACTTCATCCATTGAAAGTCCGGTTTATGAAAATATGCCGGTAAAATCTTCAACCCATTTTGAAGGTGGCAAAAAGTTGTACGACATCATTAAAAACTGGCGCGATCAGATGGCCGATGAAATGGGCGTTCCGGAGTACCAGGTACTGCCCGTTAAAACCATGAAAGCCATTGCTTCGGAATTGCCCGTAAACCTTTCCCAACTAAGGAATATTAAAGGGATTGGTAAAGTAAAAGCAGCAGCTTTTGGTTCTGAAATCCTGGAATTGGTTGCTGGCCATACCGGACGAAAAATCGATTTGTCTTTCGACTCAAAAGATATTGAAGATGATTTTCCTGAACCTGAAGAATCGAAAAAGCCAGTAAAAGGAGCGACTTTCGATATCACTTTTCAACTATTCAAAACGGGAATGGACAAAGAAGCCATTGCAAAGGAAAGAGGTATGGCGGTAAGCACCATCGAAGGGCATCTGGCACGGTTTGTTAAAACCGGTGAAATCGATCTTGATGGTTTAATGGAGCCGGATAAAATTGACAAAATCACCCAATACTTCAAAAATGCCGAAACCCAAAGACTTGGTGAGGCCAAGGCTGCCCTGGGCGAAGCAATAAGCTTTTCGGATCTTCGTTTTGTGCTAAATCATATGATTTTTAAGGGTTTGCTTGGGGAAGAAAGACAATAGAAACACATAAGGCAAAGCAGAATTTGCAATTCTGAACAGCTCCATTCACGTATGGCTAAGCGGCATTTGTAATGCCGCTTGGAACATACTTGACTTTGACAGAATTTCTACTTCACAAATGCAACAAGGGGTTGCAACCCCTTGTTAACCAATTTTTCTGTAATCTATTAGGCTAGGAGGATTTTGCAACTCCACTTCAAATACCTTGTCCCGGCTAAGCGGAATTTGATAACCGACCGGAGGGAGCTCAGCGAAGCTAATTCCGCCTCAAATAATTTATTTCCTAATTCCGCACAGCTCCGTTCACGTAAGGCTAAGCGGCATTTGCAATGCCGCTTGTAATATTTCAGGCTAGGCGGATTTTGCAACTCCGCTTCAAACACCTGGTCTCTTTATTCTTATTCCATCCCTCCACTTTCCAAAAATTTCTTATACTCCGCATTGTCCTTTCCAATGAAATCAAGGATTTCATCTCTGCCCCGTGCATCATCCGCAGAAGATACAATGGATAGTGGCAATTCCTCCCATGATTCTGAAAGTTTTGACTTGAATGCTGCAATATTTGAGGCCAGAGCATTGGTGCTCAGCTTATCGGCTTTGGTGAAAACCAGCACAAACGGCAATTGCTCTTCGCCAAACCAATTGATGAAATCAATGTCGGATTGCTTGGGCTCAATTCTTGAGTCAACGAGGATAAAGGTATGTACCAGGCTTTCGCGGCGAAGAAGGTAGGTGCGGATCATCCCTTCCCATTTTTCCCTTTCCTTCTTCGAAATGCGGGCATAGCCATAACCGGGCAAGTCAACAAGGTACCACTCGTCGTTCACCACAAAATGATTGATCAAACGGGTTTTGCCGGGTGTGGAGGAAGTTTTTGCCAGACTTTTACGCCCAAGCAGCATATTAATCAACGATGATTTCCCAACATTTGAGCGTCCGATAAATGCGTATTCAGGCTTGTCAGGAACGGGGCATTTTTTGGGATCTGTATTGCTGACCAGAAAATCTGCAGTATGGATTATCATGATTGCCTTTTGGTAATGGTAAGATGGCGTTCCATCTTGATTTCATATATGTCGGCAATGGTAACAATGATGCCTGATTCTTCAACTTCACCAAATTCATCGTTGATGGCGGTGCCAAAAAATTTCATGGTTGAGGATAGGTTCATATAAGCATTGACCAACGGCGGAATGTTTTCGCCCAGCGAACGCACCCGCTGTATGAGAAGCCGGTAATCCTTTTCATAAATGCCGTTGGGAAATGTCTGTTCCAATACATTTTTGTCGGTTTCAAGCTGCAATGGAACAATAGGATACACAAGATTCTCAGGGTCCCCAAAATATTTTTCCATGAAATGCAGGATAAGATCACGCGCCTCACGGTTATAGTCGGGATACATGGTGATTTTCCCGAAAAAATACTTTGCATCGGGGTGAATATGAACCAGCGCTCCCAGTCCATCCCAGATATTGTCGAGGGAATACATTCCTTTGCGTATGTTGTTCATGGGCTGATAAGTGGGTTGCACAAAGGAACGGCCCAATTCAATGGTAGAAGGAAGGTATTCTTCTACAAACTGCTCAGAATAATGGAACAATTTGAATGTCGGCGTATGGTATTCCCCATCTTCACCTTTGCTGAGCAGTTTGCAATGAAGATATCTGTATCCACCAATAATTTCACGGTCTTGTGGGTTCCAGACCAGAAGCTGTTCGAAAGGGCACTCGCAGGTATCGTAATAATCCAGATCCAATGAAAGCCCTGTTCCACCTCCGGCATCACGAAAGGTAACTTCACGCAATCTTCCAATCTCTTTGACCACATTTGGTGCATTCTGATGATTGACGATGTAGATGAGATTGCTTCCGGCATTAGTTTCTCGAACCAATCTTTCAGTGGTAAGCTCTGCTTCGATCAATTCCCGGTCAACAGGAGGAATAATCTGTTCCATTTTCTGGGCCATATATTATTGTTCTGTTTTAAAAGTTAAATCAGGTTCTTGTTTCAAATTGTAAACATGCGACCGCAACAGGTTTGCCCATTGCTTGTCGGTGTGCGTTTTATTGAACACATCTATCGAAATAGGTTGTCCAAATGTGATGACTATATTCTTATTCTTCTGCTTAAACACTTCATCCACAAGGAATAGCATTTCAATATTGGCTTTTAACCCAAGCCACTTGCGGAAGTTTGCTAAGTTATAAAAGAAAGCTGAATTTCGCCCACTAATGTGCACCGGAAGGATGTTGCGATTGAATTTTCGGGCTTTACTCAGGAAGGTTTTTTTCCATTCCAGGTCAATGATTTCACTGCCTGTTTTTCGTGAACATAAGCCTGCCGGGAAATAGAGCACCGTTTTTTCCGACCCAAAGGTTTCATCAAAAAGGGCAATATTTGAAGCGTTTGAGCCGTGTTTGTTCACTGGAATAAACAAAGGTTTTAGATTGCGCAGGTGCATCAGAAAATCATTTACCGGCGTTGCAATCTTCGGAATATACTTCCCAACTTCGTACATAAGGGCTATTCCATCCAGTCCGCCAAGTGGATGATTGGCTACCACCACGAAACGATCTGCTTTTAAAAGATTTTTCTCTCCATGGGTGACAATATTTGCCCCAAAATCCTTTATTAATTCCTTTAGAAACTCCTGCCCGAATTTATCCTTGTGCTTGTTCAGGATGTCATTCAATTCATCCTGATGGACGATTTTTTTAAGATAGCGAAGAAGGAATCCAGGTAATAAACGCAGCAAGCGCGGACTTTTACCCGCGATAACCTTTTCAAGATCAATGTACTTAAAGTATCCTTCCCCGGATAAAGATGCTGTATCTTCCATATTTCAGGTTAAAAATTGGTTGCCTGAATTTTATACAAATTTACAAAAATCAGCTACTTAAATTCCAAAACATGAAAAATTGAATCAGCTCTAAACAAAAATATATCAAATATCGACCTCCAAAGATATTCAAAAAATCGTATAAAAATCACTAAATCAGGCAATTGTGTTTTTATAAATAATGTATAAATCATTAATTCGCCAAAAAGTTATCAACAATAGTGGTAAAAAGTGGTAAAAAGTGGTAAAATGGTTCTATATTTACACCACAAAAATAGCAAAACAATTCAGAATGGAAATCATTGGCGTTCACGATTGCAAGGTTGATGCTAAGGGCAGATTGATGCTGCCTTCGGCACTCAAGTCGCAACTCGATGCCATTCTTTCCGAAGGATTTGTCCTGAAGCGGAGTATTTTTCAGCCCTGTCTGGAACTCTATCCAAGGCAAGAATGGAACAAAGCGATAAAACGGGTAAACAAGCTCAACCGCTTTATCAAGAAAAACAATGACTTCATCAGGATTTTTATGGCCGGGGTGCGCGAAACTGAAACAGACTCCACCGGTCGCTTGCTTATCCCCAAAGACCTCACAGTTTTTGCCGGAATTAATAAAGACATCGTATTGGCTTCGGCGCTTAACATCATAGAAATATGGGACAAGGATAAATACGAAGCCTCCATACGCGATAACATCAGCAGTTTCTCCGAGCTTGCCGAAGAGGTGATGGGACAAATTAATGACGACGAATAAAAGCCTCAATTATGTATCACAAACCTGTTATGCTCAGCGAATGTATGGATGGACTGGCCATAAAGCCCGGAGGCATCTATGTGGATGTTACCTATGGTGGTGGTGGACATTCACGTGTCATACTCGACGAATTGAAAACAGGCAGGCTCATCGCATTTGACCAGGATGCCGATGCTCTTGCCAATGCCATTGATGATGACCGGTTCATACTGCTGGCGCAGAATTTCAAGTTTCTGACCAACTTTCTGCGGTTTTATAAAGCATTCCCGGTGGATGGTATTTTGGCTGACCTGGGTGTTTCATCACATCAGATAGATGCAGCAGAGCGTGGCTTTTCCATACGTTTTGAGGCCGAACTGGATCTCCGGATGGACCGTAAATCATCCCTTACAGCAAAGGATGTAATCAATCGTTACACCACCGAAGATCTGATAAAGGTTTTTCGTGAATATGGCGAATTGCCTAATGCTTACCGCATTGCTCTAAAGATAACTGATGCAAGGGGTGCGGGCGAAATCAGTACGACCTCTCAACTCAAAGAAACCCTGCAGGCATTTGCCCAGCGGGGAAAGGAAAATAAATTTTTTGCCCGAGTATTTCAGGCACTGCGTATAGAAGTGAATGGTGAACTGGATGCGTTGAAGGAAATGTTGCTTCAAACTACCAAAGCCATAAAGCCTGGTGGTCGATTGGTGGTGATGTCCTATCATTCCCTGGAAGATCGGCTGGTAAAGAATTTTATGAAAACCGGCAATTTTGAAGGCATTGAAAATAAAGACTTCTTTGGTAATCTACATGCACCTTTTCGGCCGATTACCCGTAAGCCGATGATTGCCTCCGAAGAAGAAGTTGAGGAAAACAATCGCGCAAGAAGTGCAAAATTAAGGATAGCAGAAAGAAACCATGGCGAAGACTGAGCATAAAAACGCCTTTAGACCCCGGAAAATTGAGAAACCTGCTAAGAAAAAGCGGTCTTTCAGCAAATTCCGTGTGCTCAATCAAAAGGTAAATGTGGGTAGCTCGTTGCACAGCATAGTTGATGGAAGTTTTTTAACCCGCAGCAACCTGATCAAACAGGTGCCATTTTTATTGGTAATCACACTTATCGGGGTTTTTTATATCGCCAACTCCTATAATGCCGAAAAAACCATCATCGAGATAACGAAAACAAAAAGGGAACTTGAAGAGCTGCGGTTTGAATACATCACCACTAAGAGTAACCTGATGTACCACAGCAAACAATCTGAAGTAGCTAGTAAACTCAAGAATACAGGTGTAAAAGAATCGCTGGTACCACCGGTAAAAATATATGTAAAGGCTGAAGAAAATGGACAATAAGGGCGAAATTTTAAGAAAGGTTTACCTGGTATATTTTATCATGGTAGCGCTGGGCTTATCCATTTTGGGCAAGGCGGCCTACATTCAGTTTGTTGAGGGCGATGAATGGAAGGAGAAAGCAAAGAAACTCAGCCTGAAGTATGAAAATATAGAAGCTGTCAGGGGAAATATTTTGGCCAGCGATGGTAGCCTGATTGCTGCTTCTGTACCCATTTTCGAGCTTCGAATTGATGCCGGGAATACCCATTATAACGATGAGTTTTTTTATGGAAATGTTGATTCCCTTGCCTGGCATATGGCGGCCCATTTTAAAGATCGTACCAAAAACGAATACAGGCAGATACTGACAGATGGCCGCAAAAAGAACAACCGTTATCTTTTACTCAAGCGCAATATTACATACACTGACCTGAAGAAAGTGAGGAAATTTCCCATTTTTAGGTTAGGTAAATACAAAGGTGGACTGATTGTAAAATCGAAAAGCAAACGGGAATTGCCTTTTAAAATGTTGGCCTATCGCACGATTGGATGGGACAAGGATGGAACCAAAAATGACGTGGGGCTAGAAGGGGCTTACAGCGCATTGCTCGAAGGTGAGCAGGGTCAACGTCTTGTTCAACGCATTGGTAATGGTGTGTGGCGGCCACTCAATGATGAAAATGAAATTGAGCCGCAAAATGGGCATGATATCATTACTTCCATAGATATTAATATTCAGGATGTTGCCGAAGATGCATTGATGCGGCAAGTGATTGCACACGAGGCAGATCATGGGTGTGCCATATTGATGGAAGTGAAGACTGGTTTTATTGTGGCCATAGCAAACATTGGTAAAAATAAGGATGGTGTTTATGGGGAAGAATACAATTATGCCATTGGTGAAAGTTCGGAGCCTGGTTCCACATTTAAGCTTGCCTCCATCATTGCGGCCCTTGATGATGGGTTGGTTAAGCTCACCGATACAGTGGACACACAGGGCGGCGCTGTAAAATTTGCCAACCGAATCATGAAGGATTCCCATCATGGTGGTTACGGGCGTATAAGCGTTGGCAGGGCATTTGAATTGTCATCGAATGTTGGCATTTCAAAAATTATTAATAAAGCATACAAAGATCATCCACAGCAATTTATCGACCGGCTTTACGCAATGCGCCTGAATCAATCGCTTGGACTTGACATTCCCGGCGAAGGCAAGCCATCCATCAAGGACACCAAACACAAATATTGGTCAAAAGTATCCCTTCCGTGGATGTCCATTGGCTATGAAGTGGCCATTACGCCATTGCAAACCCTGGCATTTTACAATGCAGTAGCCAATAACGGAACCCTGGTAAAACCTCAGTTTATACGAGAAATCAGATCAGTCAATGAGGTCATAAAAAAATACGAACCCGTGGTACTGTTGCCTTCTATTGTTAAGAACCCTGAGACAATTGCAAAAGCACGCAAACTTCTTGAAGGTGTTGTGCAGCAGGGAACGGCTACGCATCTAAAAAATTCCGTTTACAGCATTGCCGGTAAAACGGGTACGGCCCAAATAGCCCAGAACAATGCCGGATACAATAAATCAAATTACAAGGCTTCATTTGTGGGTTATTTCCCGGCTGAAGATCCCAGTTATTCCATGATTGTGGTAATTAACAACCCCAGCAAAGGCGTTTATTACGGTGGTTCAATTGCCGGCCCGGTGTTCAAAGAAGTAGCTGATAAAGTCTATGCCACTCGTCTGCATCATTTACCACAGCCAACTGACTCCACCATTGCACCCAAACCGATTTTTGCCGCGGGTAATGCGAATGAATTACAAGTCATTTATAAATCCATGCATACAGTTATCCCCGAAAGCACGAGTTCATCTGAATGGGTAGCTTATCGTGGCCTGAATGAGGGGATTGAGGCAGTCGCTGTTGATGCAAGTGAAGGGAGTGCCCCGGATGTTAGGGGAATGGGAGCAAGGGACGCACTCTATCTGCTGGAATCGGTAGGGTTAAAAGTTCAGTTGACTGGAAAGGGCAAAGTTAAAAGGCAATCCATCGCCCCGGGAAGCAAGATCGTGAGAGGAAGTAAGTGTATTGTTGAATTGGGATAAACATTAGTAATGAAAGCGCTTAAAGACATATTGTACCGTTGTAGCATTACCGGAATTTCGGGAAATACCGATTTGCCAGTTACTGCTGTAATCTCCGATTCAAGGGAGGCAGCGGCGGGAAAAGCTTTCGTAGCATTAAAGGGAACACTCACCGACGGGCATAAGTTTATCAGCGAGGTTATTGAAAAAGGGGTTAAAGTCATCGTTTGTGAAGATATTCCCGGTCAAAAACATGATGACACCACTTACGTCGTGGTTAAAGACAGTGCCGAAACACTGGCCATAATGGCGGATAATTTTTATGATAATCCGTCCTCAAAACTAAAGCTTATTGGCATAACGGGTACAAACGGGAAAACCACCACGGCTACCTTGCTCTATCAATTATTTTGTGATGCAGGTTTCAAAGCCGGTCTAATTTCGACGGTTAAAAACATGGTCCACGATCATGAATTTCCAGCCACCCATACCACACCTGACCCAATACAACTCAACCGTTTGCTGAATGATATGGTTGAAATTGGTTGTGAATATTGCTTTATGGAAGTGAGTTCACATTCGGTGGTTCAGCAGCGAATTGCCGGATTATCGTTTAGTGGTGGGGTATTTACGAATCTCACCCACGATCATCTGGACTATCATAAAACCTTTGATGCCTATCTGAAAGCAAAAAAGACATTTTTTGATAAACTTCCCTCTTCTGCCTTTGCAATTACAAACATTGACGACCGAAATGGTCTGGTGATGGTGCAAAACACCAAAGCTCGGGTCAAAACCTATGCCCTGAAGAAGCAGTCGGATTTTCATGGTAGGATACTTGAGAACCATTTTGATGGTCTTCAGCTTATCATCAATGGCAAGGAAATTTGGAGCAGGCTGGTAGGAACGTTCAATGCTTACAACATACTCAGTATTTATGCCACCGCTACCCAATTGGGATTAAGCGAAGAAGAATGCCTTACCGGGATCAGCCGTTTGGTTGCCGTTGAGGGACGCTTCGAATACATGAAATCTAAAGGTGGAATCATCGCTATTGTTGATTACGCCCACACTCCGGATGCACTGTTGAATGTAATCTCCACCATAAATTCCATACGTGAGAATAACGGAAAACTAATCACGGTGGTTGGGGCCGGGGGCAACCGCGACAAAACCAAGCGCCCGTTGATGGCCGGAATAGCTGCCGATAGCAGCAGTTTTACCATTCTCACTTCCGACAATCCCCGCAATGAAGATCCCGAAGCAATATTGCTGGATATGATGGCCGGTATTACGGTTGACCGTAAAAAAACAACCCTGCTCATCAGCGACCGGCGACAAGCCATACGCACCGCATGTGTAATGGCTGAGGCTGGCGACATAGTCCTGGTTGCAGGTAAAGGGCATGAGACCTATCAGGAAATTAACGGCACAAAACACCATTTTGATGACAGGGAAGAACTAAGAGAAGCCCTTGATATTGAGGACAATTAACCGAGTAAAAGAAGTAATATGTTGTACTATCTGTTTGATTATCTTGACAAAAGCATGGATTTCCCGGGCGCTGGAATGTTTCAGTACATTTCGTTTCGGGCAGCCCTTGCAGCCATTACGTCACTGATTATCTCACTATTGTTTGGTAAAAAGCTTATTCAGTTCCTGAACCGCAAACTTGTTGGTGAACTTGTCCGGGACCTTGGTCTTGAAGGTCAAAAGGAAAAGCAGGGAACGCCTACCATGGGTGGATTGATCATTCTCGGTGCGATAATAATACCGACTTTATTGTTTGCCAAACTCAACAATATTTACATCATTCTTATTCTCATTACCACGGTTTGGCTTGGATTTATTGGTTTTTTGGATGATTACATTAAGGTTTTCAGAAAGGACAAAAAAGGTCTTGCCGGCAAATTCAAGATTTTGGGGCAAATTATCATAGGGCTGATCGTTGGTTTTACCCTTTATTTTCATAAAGATGTGGTCATCCGGGAAAAGATCATGCAAACCAGTTCATTATCGGCGAATGCCCCCAGCGAATTTGAGCAGGTGGATGATCATGGGGAACGCTTTTCACGGCAATCTTCAAAATCTACCAAAACCACCATTCCATTCTTTAAGAACAATGAACTCGACTATGCACTGCTGCTAAAGCCTTTCGGCGAAAAGGCCATGAATCATGCATGGATCATTTTTGTGCCAATTGTGATACTTATTATAACTTCTGTTTCCAATGGTGCCAACCTCACTGATGGAATTGACGGGCTTGCTACGGGTACGTCTGCTATAATAGGTGTAACGCTGGGTCTCCTTGCGTGGGTGTCGGGCAACTTTGTTTTTGCCGATTATCTGAACATCATGTACCTGCCGGCCACTGGTGAACTCACCATTTTCGTGAGTACTTTTGTTGGTGCCTGTACCGGTTTTTTGTGGTACAATACTTTCCCGGCCCAGGTTTTTATGGGCGATACCGGTTCATTGGCTCTCGGCGGCGTTATTGCGGTGCTGGCCATTATGATCCGCAAGGAATTACTCATACCTATCCTTTGCGGAATATTCCTTGCCGAGAACCTCTCTGTCGTACTTCAGGTCAGCTATTTCAAACGTACCAAAAGGAAGTATGGTGAAGGACGACGAATATTTAAAATGGCGCCCTTGCATCACCATTATCAGATGTTGGGTTATGCTGAGCCCAAAATTGTGCAGCGCTTTTTTATCGTCGGACTGATGTTGGCTGTTTTTACAATTATAACACTAAAAATCAGGTAATTAATGAATAATGCAACCAAAATACTTGTCCTGGGGGCCGGCGAAAGCGGAACCGGAGCTGCTTTACTGGCAGCAGGGAAGGGGTATGATGTTTTGGTGTCAGACAATGGTAAGATTAAGCCAAAGTTTAAAGCATTGCTGGTGAGCAATAACATTGAATTTGAAGAAGGGGGACATGGTGGGCAGATACTCAATGGCGTTGCTGAAATTATAAAAAGTCCCGGAATCCCTGATCATATTTCACTACTTGCTCAGGCCAAAAACAATGGTATTCCGGTAATTTCAGAAATTGAATTTGCCTCCCGTTTTACCGATGCACGAATTATTGGCATTACCGGAAGCAATGGAAAAACCACTACCACCGGTCTTATTGGCCATATGTTAAAAAATGCCGGACTTAATGCTTGTTCTGCCGGAAATATAGGGAACAGTTTTGCCCTGGAAATATTGCAAAATGAATATGATTATTTCAGTCTTGAATTGAGCAGTTTTCAACTGGATGGGATTATAAAATTCAGGCCAAACATTGCGATCCTGCTCAACATTACACCTGACCATCTGGACAGGTATGATAATGATGTAAAAAAATATGCTGCTTCAAAGATGCGGATTCTCATGAATCAGCAAAAGGAAGATGCCTTCATCTGGTGCTGTGATGATCCCATTTCACAACAGATGATGGAAAACATAAGGCTTTCTCCGGAAGTCTATAAAATAAGCTTACACGAAAAAGGGCATGAAGGTGCCTGGCTCGAAGGAAATACAATAATATTTAACATAAAAGGGGAAAAATTCACCATGACAATTGAAGAACTCGCGTTACAGGGCAAGCACAATGTTTATGATTCTATGGCAGCCGGAATCGCTGGCAGCCTTATCGGATTGCGGAAGGAAAGCATCAAGGAAAGCCTTGGTAGTTTTGAGAATGCCGCGCACCGATTGGAACTTGTGGCCAATATTCATGGTATAGAGTTTATCAACGACTCGAAAGCGACCAATGTAAACTCCGTTTGGTGGGCCATTGAAAGCCAGCACAAGCCAATCATCTGGATTGCTGGTGGAATTGATAAAGGCAATGATTATACCAAGCTGTTTGATTCGGTAAAATCCAGGGTTAAAGCATTGGTATGCTTGGGCGTTGATAATCAGAAACTCATTGAAGCCTTTACAGGGATTATACCTGAAATTACGGAGGCCATAAGCATGGAAGATGCCGTCAACCAGGCCTATTATCTTGCCCGCAAGGATGAAATTGTAATTCTTTCGCCAGCCTGTGCAAGCTTCGACCTTTTTGAAAACTACGAGGATCGTGGAAACCAATTTAAAGATGCGGTAAACGCCCTCTAAAAATAATAAAAATGAGCGCTATTTTAAGCAGGATAAAAGGGGATAAGGTAATATGGGCAGTAGTTTTCCTACTGTCAATATTCTCCCTGCTTGCTGTTTACAGTTCCACGGGAACGCTTGCTTATCGTTACAAATCCGGTAATACTGAGTATTATCTGATTAAGCATCTAAGTATCCTGCTTTTTGGATTTGTATTAATGTTTTTGGCCCATCAGGTTAAATATAAATACTACGCCCGTATTTCGCAGCTCGCACTCTACATTTCGGTGCCTTTACTTGCCTATACCTTGATTTTCGGAACTTCCCTGAATGAGGCCAGTCGTTGGTACACACTTCCGCTAATCAATATCACCTTTCAGCCTTCAGACCTGGCAAAACTGGCACTAATCATCTATGTAGCCCGGCTCCTTGCGAAGAGGCAGGATGAAATCAATGACTTCAAAAAGGGTTTTGCTGCGATTTTGGTTCCGGTTTTAGTGGTAACCATGCTCATCCTGCCAGCCAATTTTTCAACCGCCGCCTTGGTTTTTGCAACAGCCCTGGTACTTATGTTTGTTGGTAGGGTAAAAATCAAATACCTATTGATGCTTGCCGGCACCGGACTGGTAATTTTGGCCCTGGCCATCGTAATTATGATAAGTACCCCTGATCTTGGCGGGAGGTTTGGTACCTGGCAAAAAAGGATTGAAAGTTTTAGCAGTGGCGATAGTGAGGATAACTTCCAGGTGGAGCAGGCAAAAATTGCCATCGCCACAGGTGGAATCACCGGTAAAATGCCAGGAAATTCAATTCAGAAAAATTTTCTGCCACACCCGTATTCTGATTTTATTTTTGCCATAATTATTGAAGAGTATGGTTTAATAGGAGGGACTATTGTTGTTTTTCTTTACCTCATACTCATGTTTAGGGCCGTAAGAATTGTTACCCGGAGCCAGCGAAATTTCGCGGCCTTTCTCACGTTTGGTATCGCCTTTAGCCTGGTTTTTCAGGCTATGGCAAACATGATGGTGGCAGTGAACCTGCTTCCTGTAACCGGGCAAACCCTGCCTCTCATTAGCATGGGTGGCACTTCCATCTGGTTCACCAGCATTGCCATTGGCATTATGCTAAGCGTTAGCCGCGAAATAGAAGAAGAAAAAGAGGTGGAGACAAACGAAAAAACCAATAACGATATAAAACAACCCGACCATGTCCTTGCCTGAAACAAGAATCATTATTAGTGGCGGCGGAACCGGTGGCCACGTATTTCCGGCCATAGCTATAGCTGATGCGCTGGCTTCGGTAAGTCCTGAAATGAAAATTTTGTTTGTAGGTGCAGAAGGCAGAATGGAAACCGAAAAGGTGCCGGCAGCCGGGTACGAAATAAAAACACTCTGGATAAGTGGTTTACAACGAAGCCTGAGCCTGCGCAATTTAATGTTTCCAGTGAAACTCATTCATAGTACATTGAAGGCCAGGAAGATCATTAAGGAGTTTAAACCTCATGCAGTAATTGGCGTTGGCGGATATGCCAGTGGGCCGACCGTTAAAGCAGCGGCTGCCATGAAAATTCCCACACTCATACAGGAACAGAATTCTTATCCGGGAATTACCAATAAAATGCTTGCTAAGAAGGCGAAGAAGATTTGTGTTGCATATCCTGAAATGGAGAAATATTTCCCGGCCTCCAAAATAGTCATTACCGGTAATCCGGTGAGGAAAGATATTGTTCATGCTACTATCAGTAAAACAGAAGCCACGAGCTTTTTTGGTTTTGATCCGGTTAAGCCGGTAGTGCTTGTAATTGGTGGCAGCCTCGGGGCGCGTAACATCAATACCAGCATTCACCGCTCATTGAAAAGTCTTTCAGATGACGGACTTCAGCTTATCTGGCAAACCGGGAAGGCTTATGGAGACACTGCCCGGGCAGCTATTCTGCCTTTTGAACTGGAGGGTATGCGGCAGTTTGATTTTATTACACGCATGGATATGGCTTATGCTGCTGCCGATGTGGTTGTGTCAAGGGCTGGTGCATTGGCGGTATCGGAATTGTGTATCACCGGCAAACCTTCAATATTGGTGCCATCGCCAAATGTGGCCGAAGACCATCAGACAAAAAACGCAATGGCTTTAGTGAAACGAAATGCTGCTGAACTTATTAAAGATGCTGATGCTGAAACAAATCTTGGTGCCGCAATCATTGCACTGGCTTTAAACCCGGCACGTAAATCAGCATTGAGCAGTAATATCAAATTAATGGCCCGGCCAAACGCTGCCGCCGATATTGCTGCAATCATCATGGAATTAACAAAAAACTCAATATAACTGTGAATACTGAAACCTTAAAATCTGTCTATTTTCTTGGTATTGGCGGCATTGGCATGAGTGCCCTTGCCCGCTATTTCCATGCGGCAGGCATTAAGGTATCGGGTTATGATAAAACGCCTACATTGCTTACTGCTCAGCTCGAAGCAGAAGGAATGCATATTCATTACAAGGATATGCCTGAACTGATTGGCGATGAAACGGATCTTATTGTTTATACACCGGCAGTTCCTAAAGATCTTGCCGAGTATATCAAAGCCACATCGGGCAGATTTCTTGCAAAGAAACGTGCGGAAGTACTGGGGGAACTGACAAATAGTAAAAAGCTGATTGCAGTTGCGGGAACACATGGAAAAACTACGGTTTCGTCCATGATTGCCCATACACTTTATAAATCATCTATTGGTTGCACGGCCTTTTTGGGAGGTATTTCGAAAAATTACGATTCCAACCTGTTGCTCAATCCCGAAAGTGCGGTAATGGTAACTGAAGCCGATGAATTTGACCGCTCATTTCTGAAACTCTCACCCTGGCTGGCGGTAATTACTTCGGCTGATGCTGATCACCTTGATATCTATGCCGATCATCAGGACCTGAAAAATGCTTTTTCGCAATTTGCTGCAAAAGTGAAAGAAGGAGGGGTGTTGCTGGTAAAAAAAGACATAGGGCTTGATCTTAAGTCTGTTACCGACATTGAAGTTTATACCTACGCACTCAATCAACAGGCTGATTTCTATGCTGAAAACCTAAGGATAGAAAATTACGCATATCATTTCGATCTGGTTATACCGGAAGGGAGAATTAAAGGGATGGCACCAGGATTGGGCGGCCTCTTCAATGTGGAGAACAGCATTGCCTGTGCTGCCGCTGCATGGCTGAGTGGTGCTACTGCCGATGAAATAAGGGCAGGCATTCAAACATTTGCAGGGGTAAAACGCCGCTTTGACATACGCATCAACCGCCCGGGATTTCTTTACATTGATGATTACGCACACCATCCGCAGGAATTGAATGCCTGTATTAATTCAGTGAGAAGTTTATATCCTGGCAGGCACATTACCGGAATATTTCAACCTCATCTTTATTCCCGAACCCGGGATTTTGCTGACGGATTCTCGGAAAGCCTTTCATTGCTCGACCGTGTGATTCTGCTTGACATCTATCCGGCACGGGAAATCCCCATTGAAGGGATTACTTCAGCCATGCTGCTTGAAAAAATATCCTCCGCGGAAAAGTCACTATGCAGTCGTAAGCAGGTGATGCAGTATCTTGCCGAAAATCAGACGAATATATTGCTTACCCTGGGAGCCGGGGATATCGACCAGATGGTTTCGCCCATTGAAGCATTATTCACCAAAAAACCAGGCCCATGAAAAAGATTTTTAACATCGTCATGAAATCGGTTTTGGGGGTAGGCATTGTGTTGCTTTTTATCTTCGCAAACAAAAAGCAAAGTCAGGTTATTTGCCCTGAATTTGTTATTGAATTGAATGACCAGGGAACGCCTTTGATCAGCCGTTTTTATATCCGCTCGCTCATTACCGAAAACGGCATCAAGGTAAAAGGGCAGCCTTTAGCAGCTATTGATCTTGAGAAAATTCAGCAAGTGATTGCTGCCAGCCCATTTGTAAAAAGTACCAATCTTACCGTTGATGTAAATGGCAAGGTTAAGGCAAATGTTGTGCAACGCAGACCAATTGTCAGGGTCGTTGATTTTGTCGGCAACCAGTTTTATCTTGACAGCGAAGGGAAAAGGGTTCCAATAAGTCATGAATTTACGGCAAGGGTCCCGATAGCCAATGGTAAAATAAAGACATTCCAGAATATTATTACTAAGCCTGGAATAGCTGATAAAAAAGAGCCTTATCAATTGCTTCCGGAAGACCTTCAGAATATTTTTGTTGTTGCGAACCAACTGGAACGTGATGAATTCTCCAAAGCCCTTGTCGAACAGGTTTACCTGAATTCAAACGGGGAGGTTGAATTAATCCCAAAAATTGGGGAACAAACTATTTTGCTGGGGGATACTACCTCCCTGCGCGAAAAATTGGAAAAACTGAAGATTTTTTATACCCAGGAAAACAGAAATGAAGCATGGGCAACCTATCGCTTCGTCAATCTGAAATATCGGGATCAGATAATTTGCAAAAAAACAATTTAAGATATGAAACCATCAGAAATCGTTGTCGGCCTCGACATTGGGACAACCAAGATAGCCGCAATTGTCGGCCGCAGAAATGAAAATGGCAAAATCGAGGTACTCGGCTTTGGCAATACGGAATCCATTGGCGTTAAACGCGGGGTGGTGGCCAACATTGATGATACGGTAAAAAGTATCATTGGTGCCGTAAAGGAAGCTGAGAACATTTCTCAAACCGATGTTGCCACCGTCAACGTTGGTATTGCGGGACAGCACATTAAAAGTATTCAGTACAGGGGCTCCGTTATCCGGCCAAACAGCGAGTTGGAAATAAGCGATGATGATACCGAAGGACTGAAGGAAAACATGTTTAAGCTGGCCATGAATCCCGGTGAGGAAATAATTGACGTCATTCCCCAGGAATATACTGTTGACGGGGAGAGTGGTATCAAACATCCGAAAGGCATGTTAGGACACCAGCTTGAAGCCAACTTTCATATCATCACCGGTCAGACCATGGCCGCCCGGAATATCTACAAATGCATAAAAAAGGCAAATCTCGAAGTAGATTCCCTGGTACTTGAGCCGCTCGCCTCTGCGGAAGCTGTACTGAGCGAGGAAGAGAAGGAAGCCGGGGTAGTGTTGGTTGATATCGGCGGTGGAACTACCGATATCGCAATCTTTCAGGATGGGATTATCCGTCATACTGCAGTAATTCCTTTTGGTGGCGATATTATTACGGAAGATATCAAGGAAGGATGCACCATCATTAAGAAACATGCTGAGGACCTGAAGGTAAAATTTGGCTCGGCCCTGGCCAGCGAAAACCGTGATGAAGAAGTGGTTGCCATTCCCGGACTAAGGGGGCGTCCTCCAAAGGAAATTACGTTGCGCAACCTTGCATCCATTATTCAGGCCCGCACCGAAGAAATTATTGAGCACGTTTATTTTGAAATAAAGAACTCGGGTTATGAGAAAAAACTCATTGCCGGGATCGTCCTTACTGGTGGCGGTGCCCAGATGAAACACATTACCCAGCTTACGGAGTTCATTACTGGCATGGATACGCGCATAGGCTATCCTAATGAGCACCTGGCCCCGGGCTTGCCCGAAGAAATGGCCAGCCCCATGTATGCCACAGGTATTGGACTGGTAATCATTGGCTTAAAGCGTATGGAGAAAGAGGCTTTAAGGGCGGACAAACCCGTGCAGAAGCCCAAGAAACCCTCCAGGAGTTCATTCTTCGACAAAATCAAGAGTTTTTTTGATGAGGAGGGGGTGAATTAAGATATTAACAGTTGGCCTGTTGATAAAATCTGCAAAATCATTGGAAACAACACAATTTATTCATTTAATTTAGGAGATTCAAAAATGCCAGATATGCTCAAATTTGATTTACCAAAAAATCAATCTTCCATCATAAAAGTGATTGGCGTTGGCGGGGGCGGAAGTAATGCCGTAACGCATATGTTCAAGCAGGGAATCCGTGGTGTGGACTTTATGATTTGCAACACCGATTGCCAGGCGCTTGACACCAGTCCTGTTCCTTTAAAAATACAATTGGGCAATAAAGGCCTTGGAGCCGGTTCCATTCCTCAGGTTGGTGCCGATGCTGCCTCTGAAAACATCGAGGAAATCAGGAAAATCCTGGAAAGTAATACCAAAATGGTATTTATTACTGCCGGTATGGGCGGTGGCACAGGGACCGGTGCTGCACCTGTAATAGCTGCCCTTGCGAAAGAGCTTGGTATCCTTACTGTTGGAATTGTTACTTTGCCCTTCTCTTTCGAAGGTCGTAAACGCACACAGCAAGCCTCTGCAGGTATTGATGAACTCCGAAAATCGGTGGATACCCTGCTCATTATCTGTAATGATAAACTCAGGGAGCTGGAAGGAGACCTTAAACTTTCGGAAGCTTTTGGAAAAGCCGATAACATTCTTGCCGTAGCAGCAAAGGGTATTGCCGAAATCATCACTGTTACCGGTTACATTAACGTGGATTTTGAAGATGTTAAGACCGTTATGAAAGACAGTGGCAAGGCCATCATGGGTTCCGGTATGGCATCGGGTGAAAACCGTGCGCTGGAAGCCGTTCAGATTGCCATGAGTTCGCCCTTGCTTGATGATGCTAACATCAGGGGTGCCAGCAATATACTCCTTTACATTTCATCCGGTACTTCTGAAATTACCCTGGATGAAGTCATGGAAATTACCGATTATATTCAGCATGAGGCTGGTTCGGATGCTGATATTATTTGGGGGAACGGAACCGATGAAACTTTGGGCGATGAAATTAGTATCACCTTGATTGCTACCGGGTTTAATTCGAAAACTGACAAATCCAGCCCTGCACATAAACCAGAGGTAGTGGTTTATCCTTTAAACCAGGAAGATCCGCGGCCAAACAATAAAACCATTCCGGTTGATAAACCAGCCCCGGCCCCGTTGGAGGAGATCACGCTCATTAATAAGAGTCAGCCTGCGACTGAGCCGGTTTTAAAAGAAATCCCCGTTGAAAAGCTTTCCGAGGTAAATGAAACACCACAGCAAAGAATTTTTACTTTTAATATCAATCATACACCTGATACTTCTGCAACGAGCGAGCCATCAAACCAAAAACCTGCTGAAGGCTTTACGGCTGTGCCGGTAAAGGCGGATAAGGTGAAAGAACCCGGATTTGACTTTCTGAAGAGTTTTAAACCTGATGATGCTGATACCAGCGAGTCGGAGGGTGCTTTGCTTAAGCAGGAAGAAAGGGCAAACGACAGGTATTCAAGAATGCGGGAACTCAGCTATAAGGTGGCAACCCCTAAAGGACTGGCTGAAATGGAAAGTCAACCAGCCTATCTGAGGAAAAATGTTGAATTGAAACAAACCCCTGCATCTGATGATTCAGAGGTTTCACGCTATTCACTGTTCAAATCGGAAAATAATTCGGTTGAAATGAGACAAAATAACTCATTTCTTCATGACAATGTTGATTAAGTAAAAACACGATGAGTTTAACAGAAAAAATTAACGAGGACATCAAAAAGGCCATGCTTGCCCGTGAAAAGGAGAAGCTGGAAGCATTGAGGGCCATAAAATCAGCCTTATTGCTGGAAATGACGAGTGAAGGTGCATCGGAGATTACACTGGAAATGGAAATTAAGTTACTCCAAAAACTGGTTAAGCAAAGGCGCGAAACAGCCGAGGTTTACACCGGGCAAAACCGTGCCGACCTTGCCGGGGTTGAAACTTTTCAGGCTGATGTGATTTCTGCTTACCTGCCGACACAAATGAGTCGCGAGGAACTGATTCCCATACTCCGCGAAATCATTGCTGAAGCCGATGCCAGTAGCATTAAGGATATGGGCAGGGTTATGGCCGCTGCTTCGGGGAGACTATCAGGAAAGGCCGACAATAAAACCATTTCGATGGTAATTAAGGACTTGCTGAATACCTGAGAAATATTTTAAAATGTCATCATAAAAAAAGGCTGGTTTAGAAACCAGCCTTTTTTATTTTACAATATGCAAGTGTTTTATGCACCGAGCATAAACCTTTTGAATCCGGAAACGGTAAGATTTTTGTCCATCTTATGAAGGAACTCAGCAACGGATAGTTTATTGTCGCGAACAAATTCCTGATTAAGCAAAGTATTTTCTTTGTAGAATTTATTGAGCTTACCAAGGGCGATTTTTTCAACCATCTCTTCGGGTTTGCCTTCCTGGCGTGCCTGATCTTTGCCAATTTCAATTTCACGGGCAATGGTTTCGGCAGGAACATCGTCTTTGTCAACAGCCACAGGAGCCATAGCAGCAATCTGCATAGCTACTTCATGACCGGCCTGATCGATACCTTCAACATTGGCCATATTGAGGCCAAGGATGGTAGCAAGGCGGTTGCCCGGATGGTTATAAGCAAAAACACGGGCCGAACGGATTACCTCAAAATGAGCCAATTCCATTTTTTCTCCGGTTTTACCAACCATTTCGGTAATGTTATCCTCAATATTGCGTCCGTTCAAGTCCAAAGCCTTGAATTCCTCAACGTTTGACGGTTGTTTTTCAATTGCCTTTGACAATAGAAGGTTAGTAAAGTCAACAAACTCCTGGTTTTTGGCCACGAAGTCCGTTTCGCAGTTAAGCATAAAGATTACTGCATAATCATTAGCATCGTTGGTTTTAGCGATTACAATACCTTCGTTGGCATCTTTATCGGCCCTCTTGGTGGCTAATTTCTGACCTTTTTTGCGAAGGTAATCAATTGCCGTCTCAAAATCACCATCATTCTCCTGAAGTGCTTTTTTGCAGTCCATCATACCTGCTCCGGTCATCTGGCGCAGTTTATTTACTTCAGCAGCAGTTATATTTGCCATAATTTGTATTCTTGTTAAAGTAGTAAAAAATTATTTTCTTGGAGCTGACCCTGGCTTTTTGCCTAAAGGTTTGCGGGTACCAGGTTTGCGCGGACGGCCTCCTTCGGTTTCTCCATCAGGAGTTTGCTTGGAGCGAAGACGTTCGGTCCTGGCTACACTATCCTCGTCATCATCCTCATCCACATCAAAATCGCCGTCAGCACGTCCTGAAGTTCCTTCTTCACGGTCTTCATCACGTTTATCACGGTCAATCTTGCGTTCCATCAATCCTTCTTCAATGGCCTGAACCATTTTTCCGATGATCAATGAAATAGATTTTGAAGCATCATCATTTGCAGGGATGGGGAAATCAACCAGATTAGGATCTGAGTTGGTATCAACAATTGCAAAAGTGGGGATATTGAGTTTGCGGGCTTCGGCAATGGCGATATGTTCTTTTACAATATCAACCACAAATAAAGCAGCCGGCAGACGGCTAAGATCGGCGATTGAACCAAGGTTTTTTTCGAGTTTTGCACGCTCACGGGTAATCTGAAGACGCTCACGTTTTGAAATACTTTCAAAACCAGTGCCAACCATGAGCTTATCAATGGATGACATTTTGCGTACCGCTTTGCGGATGGTGGCAAAGTTGGTGAGCATTCCACCAGGCCAGCGCTCAGTTACATAAGGCATACCAACACCTTTAACCTGATCGGCCACGATTTCTTTCGCCTGCTTTTTGGTGGCAACAAAAAGGACTTTTTTGCCTGATTTGGTAATCTGCTTCATTGCTGAGGCAGCTTCGTCAATCTTGGCTATGGTTTTGTAAAGGTCGATAATATGGATTCCATTGCGCTCCATAAAGATGTATGGGCCCATGTTTGGGTTCCATTTACGTTTGAGGTGCCCGAAATGTGAACCGGCATCTAATAATTCTTCAAAAGTTGTTCTTGCCATTTAAGTTTTTGTTAATTGTTTACATTCTGTTAAAACCAATTACCGGGTAGCTCTGAATTAAGCAGCGATGAAGCTGCAAAGAGGTCCCGGCAATTTAGATACTAAACACCATTTTTGATTAGCGCTTGCTGAACTGGAATTTCTTACGGGCTTTTTTCTGACCGGGTTTTTTCCTTTCAACCATGCGGGGATCCCTGCGCAGTAAGCCTTTGGCTTTGAGCGGGGGGCGCATTTCGGGGTTGATTTCACACAATGCTTTTGAAATGGCCAAACGAAGTGCTTCAGCTTGTCCGGTAATTCCACCTCCATCAAGGTTGGCCTTGATGTCGTATTTGCCAACCGAGTCAGCAATTTCGAGTGACTGGGTAACTACATATTGCAGTGTACCGGTAGGAAAGTACTCTTTGTAATCCCTTCCGTTTATGGTAATAGAACCATTACCATCTTTGAGATATATACGGGCAACAGCAGTTTTTCGCCTGCCAAGGGTATTGATAACTTCCATGTTTATTTGATTGAATTAAGGTTGATCAATTGTGGTTGCTGGGCCTGATGCGGGTGCTCAGTTCCTGCGTACACTTTAAGGTTGCGATAGAGTGCATCTCCCAATTTGTTGCTGGGGAGCATTCCCCTTACAGCATGTTCAACGAGGCGCGCGGGAAATTTTTGCAGAAGTTCCCAAGGCGTGGCAAAGCGCTGTCCGCCAGGATAACCGGTGTGACGAACATAAACCTTATCGGTGAGTTTTTTGCCCGTGAGCTTGATTTTTTCCGCATTGATTACGATAACATAGTCGCCACAATCGAGGTTAGGGGTGAAATTGGTTTTGTATTTTCCCCTGATCAGATTGGCAACTTTGCTCGAAAGACGACCCAGGGTCTGTCCTTCAGCATCAACCAACACCCAATTCTTCTGGATATTCTCCGGGGTGGCCGACAAAGTTTTATAACTCAGTGTGTTCATTTTTGTGATTTATTTTTCTTGAAAACAATAAAACAACCGTCCCCACAATTGAGTCACGGGCATGAGATTCAATTGCTTACGGCACTGCCTTCTTCCAGGGGAAAGTATTTTTGCTTCAGGTTACGGCCGTTCACACCAATCACTTAACCCTTTAAAAGGGGTGCAAAGGTAAAAATAATTTTGTTTCCAACAAGTTTATAAACAATTAATTGTTGAAAAAAGAAGGAGATTATTCAATTCCGATAAAAAGTTTCTTCAGGTTAACATTACATTAAAAAATCAATACTTTTGCTCCATTCAACCTTTTATTTACATAGGGAAGTCTGGTTATGATTACAAATGAAGATCATTTTCTTTTGCAAAAGTTAAAAGAAGGCGATATTCATGCCCTTGAAGTAATATTTAACAAACATTACAGCAACTTAAGCCGCTATTTGCAACTTCTTTTCAAGAATGAATTATTGGTTGAGCATATAGCGCAGGATATTTTTATTTATTTATGGGAAAATCGCGAAAATATCCAAATAAGGAGTTCACTCGAAGCATATATTTATACTGCTGGTCGATATAAGGCACTTAACCAATTGCGTAATGCCAAACTCCAGGAGTCAATTCGTGAAAAAATTTCTTCTTCCAATGCTGAGGATCAATATGAAATAGATCAGGATATTGAGAATCTTGAACTGAAAAGGCTGATTGAGCATGCCATAACAATGCTCTCTCCCCGTTGTCAGCAAATATTCAGACTAAGCAGGGAAGAAGAAATGACGTATAAAGAGATCGCAGATTTTTTAGGTATTTCAGTTAATACTGTTGAAGGACAGATGGCTATAGCGCTAAAGAAATTACGTTCGGCTTTAAAGCCTTTTTATTTCAAAATAATTTTTATTGCCTGATTTTTTTTGAAGTGTTTAGGTGGTATCCCCCTTTTTATGTGCCATAACATAAAACAGTTTTTATATGGCACCTTATATCCCCTGGGATTTATTTGCAAAGAAATTTCGGAATGAGCTCCAGGAATCCGAACAATTAGAATTGGGCTTTTGGCGAAGTAAGTCCGAAATCAATGGGTTACTATATGAAGAGGTAGTAAATGATGCCAGCTTCAGGGATTTGATAAAGAAAGGGAAATGGGAGAATAACAGCAAACAATGGCAGTATATCTTAAGCAAGATAGAAATTCCTAAAAATCGCAAATATACAATTGGCCGAAACAAAATCCGCTTTATATCGGCTGCTGCTGCTGTCATTTTGATTCTACTCACGGTGGCACTTGGTTACTACTATAGCGGATTCAACAATTTTAGAAAAGAACAATTAGCCGTAGGATATACTACAATTTTTTCTCCACGTGGACAGCGAACCAGTGTTATATTGCCTGACAGTACAAGGGTTTGGCTCAATTCCGGGAGTACGCTTAAATATTCAACAGATTACAACCTGAAGATAAGGGAAGTGATTGCTGAAGGTGAGGCCTTTTTTGAGGTTAAAAAGAATCCGGATAAACCATTTTATGTTCTTGCCAATGAAATTAGAGTTAAGGTTTATGGTACCTCATTTAATGTGAAAGCTTTTCCTGAAGAAAAAACCATTGAAACGACCTTAATTGAAGGACGCCTGAGTATTACACCCCTTGCTTTTGCGAGTAATCAGGCTAAAGAAATATTTCTGAAGCCGAATGAAAAATGCATCTATGTGAAGAAATCCGGTGCGGTTAACCTTGAGTCAGGTAAGAAAAATTCGTTGGATAAAGAGGCCGGAAATTTAAAGGCCATCAATAAAGTGACAATCAGGAAGAACATAAGTACCGAGGTGGAGAGTCAGTGGAAGGATGGGAAATTGGTTTTTGAAAATGAATCATTTAGTGAATTGGCCATCAAATTGGAAAGATGGTATGATGTAAAGGTGCATTTTGTGGATAGTAAAATCAGGGATTATAAATTCACCGGTTCATTTGACAAAGAAACCATCAATCAGGCAATGGAAGCGCTTAAACAGTCCTCTCAGAAATCGTACAATTATGAGATTGTTTTCCGTGACATTTATCTGAAAACAAAGTAACACACACAAATCATAAAAAAAACGACGCTATGACATAAGGAAAATTAAAACCCAAAGACCGGGCGATGTGCCCGGTCTTTAGAAGTTCAGCGGAACAACCACGCTTACTGCGAATAAGCAAATTCCTCCGGGCTTACCTTACTTGTGATAAGGTAAATTGAACCAATTGTTTAAGAGTAAACAAAGCAAATTTATGAAAAAAAAATTACATTGTTGCTTCGTCTGGTTATTTATAGCCGGGCGGTCAAAAACACTGAGAATCATGAAAATCATTATGCTACTGTTAGTATTGGGAATCTCCAATATTTATGCATCTGTATTCTCGCAATCTGTCAACATTAATCTTTCTTTAAAGAGTGCCCCGTTGAAAGAAGCTTTTGAGCAGATTGAGAAAAAGTCTGAATTCAAATTCCTATACAGGTCAGATCTCATCGACATTGATAAGGTGACCAGTCTTGATGTAAAGGGAAGCAATTCGATAGACCATTTACTCACTTTGCTTTTACGCAATACTGAAATTGGGTATTCCATTTTTAATGACAACCTTATTGTTTTGGCTCCTAAGCAGCAGCATACGGTTAGTGGTGTAATAACTGATGCTAAAACCGGACTTACCATTCCAGGTGTAAATGTATTGGTAGAGGGGACAAGTCAGGGTGCTGCTTCTGACATGTCTGGGAAATATTCACTTGAGGTTCCGGATGGAAATGTAATATTGCTTTTTTCATTTGTTGGATATGAAAGTCAGCGTGTTGCTGTTGCTGGAAGGACTACGGTGAATATAAAGTTATCACCATCTATGGGGAGCCTCAGTGAAGTAGTCGTTATTGGCTATGGAACACAGCAGAAAAAAGACCTGACAGGAGCAGTATCCGTTGTTGCAACCAAAGACATAGGTTCTATCCCTGTGCCGAGCATTGGCGATGCTATTCAGGGGCGTGCTGCAGGAGTTCAGGTCATTTCTTCAGGCGCTCCCGGTACTGATGCGACTTTCCGCATTCGGGGTGTTGGAACAATAAACAACAATGATCCTTTGCTGGTGATTGATGGAGTGCCCGTTGCCAATGGGCTTAACCAGTTAAACATGAATGATGTCGAATCTATACAGGTTTTGAAAGATGCTTCAGCAACAGCAATTTATGGTTCACGTGGCGCAAATGGAGTGTTGATAGTTACTACCAAACGTGGCAAAGGAGATAAATCACACCTTGACTTTAACTATTTTTACGGTCTGCAAAGGGCTTCAAGTATAGTAGAAATGTTGAATGCCAGTCAATTTGCTGCATTGCACAATGACATTATGTCCAATGCAGGACTTGCGCTCAATCCTGCATATGCTGACCCATCTTCTCTCGGTGCAGGCACTGATTGGTTAGGAGAACTTTTTGATGTAGCTCCAATCAGCAGTTATTAATTGTCCTATTCAGGGAACAGTGAAAAAACAAACTATTATGTTTCCGGAAATATCCTGAATCAGGACGGTATTGTGCTGAATACAGGTTATAAAAGATATACCGTTCAGTTTAATGCTGATACAAAGGTTTTTGACAAGCTGACGTTTGGGAACAGCTTGACTTTAAATCACGACCTGAAAACCAGCGGGGATTATAGCATTCGAAATACGATGCTTGCTTTGCCGACTCAAAATATTTATCAGGAAGGTGGAAACTATACAGGTCCGGTTGCACAACCAATGTGGGATGGTGATTTGGTAAATCCAATCGGTTTGGCAAAAACGGTTGATAAATCAATACATGGCTATAACCTTCTGGGTTCTGTTTATGGAGAATACTCCATTATTGAAAACCTCAAATTTCGGTCTTCTCTTGGATTGCAGGCAAATTTCTGGAATTCGCGCAACTGGGCACCGAATTATAAGTGGAACTCCAGTTCGAATGATAATTCCTATCTTTTTGAGCGATATGACAAAAGCCTGACATGGGTTTGGGACAATACACTGACCTACGAAAAAACAATCGACAAGCATAGTTTCCTTTTTATGGGAGGCACCAGTGCACAGGAAAATAGTGCTAATTATCTTAATGGTTCTATCCAGACATTTGCCAGTAATCTGACTCAGCAAATGAACAATGGGACGCAACAACCTACTGTAGGAGGAAATGCCTATTCATGGTCATTGTTTTCATATATGGGTAGGGCGAATTATACTTATAACAATCGCTATCTTTTTACTGCCACAGTTCGTCGTGATGGCTCTTCACGTTTTGGTGAAGGCAACAAATGGGGTATTTTCCCGTCAGGAAGCGTAGCATGGCGACTTTCTGAAGAACCTTTTATGGAATCATTTAATTTTATTGATGACATGAAAGTTCGGGCTGGCTATGGAATTACCGGAAACCAGGAAATAGGTAACTATACCTTTGCATCGGCACTTCAAACAATTATGTACAACTTCAACAACAACATTGTTACAGCGGTTGTCCCCAATATGATGCCTAATCCTTATGTTCAATGGGAAGAGCAAAAGCAGGCCAATATAGGCCTGGATGCATCTTTATTTAACTACAGACTTGAAATTGCCCTGGATGGGTATATTAAAAACACAGATCAGATGCTGGTTCCGATGTCGGTTCCGGTTTCTACCGGATATTCCGATGTATTTGTGCCCTTTATTAATGCTGGTAAGATGGAGAACAAAGGAGTTGAGATCAGCATTAATTCAAGGAATCTCACAGGTGATTTTTCCTGGAATAGTTCATTCAACTTCTCCTATAATTACAACGAGGTTATCAGTTTGAATGATACTGTTCCGATGACAAGCGGCAGCATTGGACTCAATTACAATCTGGCTCTCATACAGGCCGGTCATCCCATCAATGCCTTCTACGGATTTGAAACGGATGGTATTTTTCAGACGCAACAAGATGTTGAAAACCATGCAGTTCAGGTAAGCGGCAATGATCCGTATAATAGGACCTCAGCTGGTGATATTCGTTTTAAGGACCTGAATAACGATGGTATAATAAATGATATGGATCGGACATTTCTTGGCAATCCGAACCCCACATTTATTTTTGCCTTTAATAATTCCTTTGCGTATAAAGGATTTGATTTGAGTATTTTCCTTCAGGGTGTAGCCGGTAACAAAATCCTCAATGCCAACAGAATTTGGAGTGAAGCAATGTCGATTGCTCAAAATCAAACTACTGAGACACTTGGGCGATGGACTGGAGAAGGAACCAGCAACGAACTACCCCGGGCAGTTTTTAATGATCCGAATAAAAATGCCCGTCCAAGTGACCGGTATATTGAAGATGGTTCATATCTCAGAATCAAGAATGTAACATTCGGATATACATTGCCCCAGAATTTAATTAAGAAGGCGCATTTTGCAAAAGTAAGGGTATATGCTTCTGCGATTAATCTTTTAACATTCACAAAATACACCGGTTTTGATCCTGAAGTTGGTACCAGTGGGATTGACAATAATGTATATCCGGTAACCAGTACCTACAGCTTTGGTGTAAACATAGGCTTCTAACCCCTTTAACGACAACTGTTATGAAAATTAAAATATATCTCTCAATAGTTCTCCTGATTACGCTTTTATCAGGTTGTGGAAAGGATTTTCTGGAGAAGTCTCCGGAGGATTCTATCAATACTGCCAACTTCTTTCAAACCGAAAGTGATGCCATATCCGCCATCAATGGGGCCTATCAGCCTTTACAATGGCCTAAACTCTATAATTTACGTATGTGGACTTCCGATATCATGGCTGGCAATAGTATTGTTGGTGCCGGCGGAGGATCAGACGGACAAGAGACCCAGGATATGGCCAATTTCGTTACTGCTACCGATAACCAGGGTGTCCTCGATTTATGGCGTGGCCCATGGCCTGGGATTTTGCGCTGTAATATCATTCTTGATAAGGTGCCAGCTATGAATATCAGCGAATCTGTGAAAAACAGGGTACTGGGAGAAGCCTACTTTTTGCGGGCAAATTATTATTTCATCCTTGTCCGGTATTTTGGTGATGTTCCTCTTGTTCTTGCACCAGTTGAACCCAATGATGATCTAAGGCCTATTCGCTCTTCCAAAGAGACTGTTTACAATCAGATAATTAGTGATTTGGGAAATGCAATTGATTTGCTGCCATCCCGTGAATCCTATTCCGGTTCTGATGTTGGAAGGGCTTCTGTTGGTTCTGCAACGGGATTATTGGCCAAAGTTTATCTTACCCTTGGAGACTGGCAGAATACAGTTGATTTATGCAACAATGTACAACAACTTGGCTATGCCCTTAATCCAGGCTATGCCGATAATTTCGATCCAGCCAATAAGAATACAATTGAGTCATTGTTCGAGGTCCAATACACTGGAAATGCGGGATTTAACTTCTGGTCCAATGAAAACCAGTCTTCCTGGCTAAGCGCTTTTATAGGGCCTCGTGGTTCAGACATGGTAGCTGGTGGTTGGGGCTGGAATCAGCCCACGCAGGAATTTATGGATGGTTATGAGTTGGGCGACTCACGTAAAGATATTACCGTTTTGTATCAGGATTGCCCGCAATTTGCCGGACTGGATTATTCTGAATCGTATTCTATAACCGGGTATAACTTGCGTAAATTCTTAGCTTCCAAGGCTATATCAGGTTCTTATGACAATAGTCCGATGAACTTTCCGGTGCTTAGGTACGCGGATGTATTGCTTATGAAAGCGGAAGCACTGAACGAACTGGGAAGAACATCCGAGGCAGAGGCCCCGCTAAATGAAGTGCGTAACCGGGCTGGTTTGAATGAGGTTTCTGGAATGTCAAAGGATGCTTTTCGTGAAAAAGTGCTTCACGAAAGACGTCAGGAGCTTGCTTTTGAAGGTCAACGTTGGTTTGATCTTATTCGGGTAAACAGTGGACAATATGGAATTGACTTTCTTCATGGAATTGGAAAATCAAATATGAGCTCCAAGTTTTTACTTTTTCCAATCCCACAGAAAGAACGTGATGCCAATCCTAACCTCACACAAAATCCAGGCTTTTAGGTCAGTATTTTTCTTAACACGGTAAATTTTTAAAAATGAAAAAACTAAACATAAATATTTCTGCGATAAGCAAAATGCCTTCATTGCGGAAGACTATACGGCTGGTATGTTTTTTTGTAGTGATTTGTTCACTTTCATTAAACACTGCTTGTCAAAAAGATGAGGATGACGGGATAGTGCCTGCCGGACCTTTGGCATTGTCAACTTCCACTTCCTTAGCTATACTTGAACAAAAAGCGGATGACCAAACCGCGCTTACTTTGAGATGGACGACTGGAACCAACAGTGGAACAGGATCTTCAATTTCTTATGTTTTACAAATGGACAAGCAAGGCAATAGCTTTGCAAATCCTGTTTTATTTGAAATGGGGAAAGCTGTTTATGAAAAAGCCTTCACAGTAGCAGATCTAAACAGCATGATTCGTGAGCAGTTTGGTGAATCAGGCGGTTCTGTAGGCGCTTATGAGGCACGCATTATTGCCACAATTTACGATACACCACCTTTAACAAGTACATCTCCTGTAGTTCAGTTTAGCATAACTACCTATGAGCCTGTGAGCAGCACCTTGTATCTAATCGGAAGCGCTTCTTCGGCGGGATGGGATGCCAACAATGCCATTGCATTGATTCCTGATCCTGATGATCCTGCTATATTTTCATATAGAGGAGCATTGGGAATTGGAGAGTTTAAATTCATAACATCATTAGGTAATCTGTTGCCTTCTTATGTGCGGGGAGTTGATGACAATCACATTGCATATCGCACCAGTGAAAGTCAGCCGGATGTTTCATTTATCATTACTGAGCCTGCAATGTATAGAATAGATGTTAGTCTTCTTGATCTGACCATCACTACCTCAAAACTTGATTTGCCAGCTTATGAAAACATCTATATGGTGGGAAGTGCTGCGCCAAATGGTTGGGATATCACTGCTGCAACAGAGCTGTTACAGGATTCCGACAATCCATTTATTTTCTCCTATACTGGTGTTATGAACCCTGGCGAATTTAAGTTTCCAGTGAACCAAAACGGAGATTGGGGTCAGGATATGTATATGATGCTTTCCGACTCCACGATGTACCTTCACCATGGTGGTGACCCTGACGATAGTAAATGGTCAATCGAAAAGAAAGGGCATTATATTATTACCCTAAATCTTTCAGATAACACGATCTCAATTAAACGAACCAGTCTTTTTGTGGTTGGCAGTGCAACACCCATAGAATGGAATATTGGCGAAGCCATTGAACTTGAAGAAGATGCTACTGACGGGTGCATATTTACATACACCGGGCCAATGGTTTCGGGAGAGTTTAAATTTCCCGTTAACCGCAATACCGATTGGGGCCAGGACATGTACATGCGCACGAGTGATACCGAAATGTATCGGCACAAAGGCGGAGATCCTGACGACAATAAATGGAATATTACTGCTGATGGAAACTATGTTATAACAGCCAATGTAGAAACATTGGTAATTAGTATTCAAAAGCAGTAGTTGGTGGTTGGTGTGTGAAAAAGGGTTGCCGCAATTGGCAACCCTTTTATTACCCAGTTTTAAAATTTACATTGATTTATCGGATGAATAAATTCAGTCTTTTATTCTGCTTATTTTCAATAACACTTTTTTCTCTGTCCTGTAATAAAAATGATACAGATAGAGAGGATCCACTGATCCCATCGGTAATCTCAGTTTCCCTTTCAACCGATAAAGCCTGCTACAAGCCCGGGGAAGAAGTGAATTTTGAGTTGGATAAGGAATTGCCAACTTCAGCAAAGATTCGATACCGACACCTGGATACCCTGGTTGAAGAAACACTTTATTTCGGTAAAATCTGGAGTTGGACTCCACCGGCAACTGATTTCACTGGGTATATGGTTGATGTTTATGAAGTGAAGGATGGAGAAGAGAAGGTGTATGGAAGCATTGCTGTGGATGTTTCTTCAGACTGGAGTCGGTTTCCACGGTATGGCTTTCTTACTGAATTCCCGATAATGACAATTTCTGCAATGGATTACGTAATCAGGAATCTGGCACGTTATCATATTAATGGTTTGCAGTTTTATGACTGGCATTTTGATCACCACAAACCCCTGGCCGGCACGGTGGCTTATCCGGCAGACGTTTGGAAGGATATTGCCAATCGCGATAATTATCTGGCAACCGTGAAGGGGTACATCGAGTTAGCTCATGTTTATAATATGAAAGCAATGTTCTATAACCTTGCCTACGGTGCCTTGAGCAACGCTTCAGGCGATGGGGTTCTGGATCAATGGTATTTATTTACTGATCTATTTCACACGGTGAAAGACTTTCATGCACTGCCGGCTCCAATGTTTAAAAGTAATATTTATCTTACTGACCCATCGAACCAGGAGTGGCAGCAATACCTGGCTCAAAGGAACAGGGACGTTTACGAAGTATTTGATTTTGATGGTTTTCACATTGACCAACTGGGAAATCGCAATCATACCTTGTATAACTACGGAGGATATTCTATAAATATGCCCCAGGCCTATAAAAGTTTCATTCAGGCAATGAAAGCTGATGTGCCGGATAAATATTTGGTAATGAATGCTGTAAATCAATATGGGCAGGCTGAAATTGCATCTTCAGCCGTGAATTTTCTGTATTCTGAAGTATGGGGGCCCAACGATGGATTTGATGACCTGGCACGAATTATTACAGACAACAATGCTTTGAGCAATAATTCGAAAAATACTGTTTTGGCGGCATACATAAACTACGACCTTGCCAATTCATCAGGATTTTTCAATCCAGCAGGCGTATTGCTGGCAAATTCGGTGATTTTTGCTTTCGGGGGTTCGCACCTTGAACTGGGTGAACACATGCTTGCCAAGGAATATTTTCCAAATAATAACCTTCAGATATCTGGTCAGTTGCGCAATGCCATGATTGCTTATTACGATTTTCTTGTTGCTTATCAGAACTTACTTCGGGATGGTGGTGAAATAAATCAACCTGATGTTACAAGTAACAATAGTCAGGTAAACATTGGTTCATGGCCTCCCGAAGCAGGCAAAATTGCTGTTGTGGGGCGTACGTTCAATAATATCCAAATACTCAGTTTTATCAATTTTAGTAATGTTGGCTCCCTATTGTGGCGTGACACAAATGGCACGCAGCGTGAACCCATTGAGGTGAATAATTTCAACCTGAATTTCAAAACGAACAAGCAGGTTAAGCAGGTATGGATGGCTTCTCCTGATTTGAATTTCGGTTTACCTCAAAGTGTAAGCTTCAATTCTCTGCCGGATGGAGTGGAAATGGATGTTCCCCATCTTAAATACTGGGATATGATTGTGGTAGAATACCAATAAGTTCTTCACAATTCAAATCTGTTCAAGTTGCTATAAAATCAATTTTTTAATAACCCAAAGATGAAAAGAATTATATCATTTCTGTTTTTGCAGTTTTTTACTACTGCACTAGTGATCGCACAAATAAATGTAAATGATACTTTTACAGTAGGGAACTGTTTAAGTTATGTCGTAAATGGTAATCAGGTTGAATTCCAGTGTGAGAACGATATCCGTGTAGGGCTTAAATTATGCAACGCTTCTGTAATCCGACTCTGGTATCAAGTTGGACAAGGCATTAGCAATCATCATTCATTTGCGGTTGAAAATGATAATCTGGCAGATGTCGACAAAATAAATATTGCTGAACAGCCTCAGCTTTATGAGATTTATACTGGTGATTTGATCATTAGGGTAACCAGGCAGCCATTTCAAATAAGATTTTATGATAAATATCAGAAATTGTTGCTGGAAGACTATGCTAATATGGGATTTGTTAAAGATTCCATGAATCAGTCTGTATTCAAAACATTGCGTCCCGATGAACATTTTTTTGGATTGGGCGAAAAGTCAGGTAGTATTGACAGGCGTGGGAAATCATATCGTATGTGGAACAGTGATAAACCCTGCTATGGCATATATGAAGATCCATTGTACAAGAGCATTCCTTTCTTCATGAGTAATTATGGCTACGGAATATTCTTTGACAACACTTTTAAATCTGAATTTGATTTTGGTTCAGAGTCTGATGAATATTACTCTTTTGGCTCACCCGGTGGTGAAACAATCTGGTATTTCATTTTCGGCCCTACTTATAAACAGATTATTCAGCAATATATCGCACTGACAGGAAAGCCCATTATGCCGCCTGACTGGGCATTGGGCTTCTCTCAATGCAGAGGTTTGTTGACCAATGAAAAGTTGACACGTGAAATTGCTAACGGCTTTCGTGAGCGTAATATTCCATGTGACATTATTTATCAGGATATTGGATGGACGCAGCATCTTCAGGATTTCAAATGGAAACAAGAAAATTATGATAATCCAAAACAAATGCTAAAAGACCTGAAAGAACAGGGCTTTAAGGTAATTGTCTCCCAGGATCCTGTGATTTCGCAAAGCAATATAAGTCAGTGGCATGAAGCTGATTCCCTTGGCTTTTTTGCCCGCGATATTCGTACAGGGAGATCTTATGATATGCCCTGGCCCTGGGGTGGAAATTGTGGTGTAGTTGACTTTACAAAGCCTGGTGTGGCTGAATGGTGGGGAGATTATCAGCAGAAAGTTATTGATGATGGCGTCAGGGGTTTTTGGACCGACATGGGTGAACCTGCCTGGAGTAACGAAGAAAATACTGATCGGCTTTTTATGAAGCATCACCTTGGGATGCATTCCGAAATTCATAATGTTTATGGATTGACCTGGGATAAAGCAGTTACAGAGCAATTTGAAAAGCGCAATCCCAACAAACGCATTTTTCAGATGACCCGCTCAGCTTTTGCAGGAATGCAAAAATATACTCTCGGTTGGTCAGGTGATTCGGGAGACGGTAATGATGTGTTAAACGGCTGGGAAAAACTGGCCGGACAGATTCCGCTTGCTCTTTCGGCAGGTATGAGCCTTATACCTTTCTGGACAACAGATATTTCAGGCTATTGTGGCGATATTCATGATTATGAAGCGATGGCAGAACTTTATATCCGCTGGATGCAGTTTGGCGTTTTTAATCCATTGAGCCGAGCGCACCACGAAGGCAATAATGCAGTTGAACCCTGGACTTTTGGTGCTGAAGCTGAGGGGATATGCAGGGAAGCCATTAACTTAAAATACAACTTGCATCCCTACATTTATACTTATGCCAGAAATGCCTGGGACATTGGGCTGCCTATCATGCGCGCCCTTTTGCTTGAGTACCCCGGTGATCCGGAAACGTATAAAGTGGAGAGCGAATTCCTTTTTGGGAAAGAATTGCTTGTAGCCCCCGTGGTAGAAAAGGAAGCACTTACCAAGCAAGTTTATCTGCCACAGGGAGAATGGATTGATTACAATGATGGCAGAACTTCATACAAGGGTAAACAGTGGATTACGTATCCCGCTCCCTTGAATGTAATCCCGGTTTTTGTGAAAAAAGGTTCAATTTTGCCTAAAATGCCAGTCATGCAGTATATAGGAGAGATGCAGAATTATCCGGTATTATTTGAAATTTTCCCTGCAACGGAAGGAAAGACCGCAGCATTTGAACTTTATGAAGATGATGGGGAATCGAATGATTATAAAATTGATGTTTGTAAGCTAACCAACATTACATGTGCTTCTTCATCAGAATCATGGAAAGTTCGGATTGAACGTTCTGTTAAAAATGGTTTCAATAATCAAATAGTCAGAAACAATGGGCTTAATGTTCATCTTGACAAATGTCCGTCCGCTGTTCTTCTAAATGGTGAAAAAGTTAAGAAAACAAAAGCCTGGAAATTGGAAGAAAAATGGTACGATGTTTCCTCAGGGGCTGGGTGGTACTGGGATGAATTAACAGGGACTTGCATTGTTAAATTCACTGAAAATATAATGAACGATGAAATCACAATCAATAAATAAAATAATGAAGAATTGGCTAATCGTAATATTTTTTCTGATTGTAATTCCGGTTTCAGCGCAGGATATTGAAATATATAAAACGGATGATTTTACCATCTTTAACAATCGGGTTGAACAATCCCATTATAAGGCAGAGGCTTTATCTGATCGCCGAATAGTGTCGGATTATAAAAGTCCTGACATCAAAGACCTCAATACTACTGTGCAGTTTAAGTTCAGTATTAATAGTCGTGACAATGAGATGATTTCAGGTTCGGACCATTTGGTAACACTAATGCCGGTGGGTGGTATTTGCACTACTGGTCCAGTGGTTTTTGGTGAACGATTTATTGATACAATAAATCAAGCACTTGTCTTACCGGAGAACACACTCTGGAATATTAAGCTTGATATGCGTAAGGTAATGAAAGCTCTTACTATCAATGGTTATTTTGTGCTATTTAACGGACAGAAAGTATTTAAAGATGATTTTAAGGGAGTTTATATTGCTGGTGGTTCTGCTCCACTTTCCTGGGATTTTGAAAATCTCTATACCAATCCGGATTTTGAACTAAAAGACCCGGATGGGGATGGGATTTTTGAAACTACCATAATACTTAATCCACACAATGAAGAGCCTGCAATAAAAGAATGGGAATTATCGACAGATATAAGTGATTTTCCGCAATTTAAGTCTGAACAGTTACTGGCAAATGCCCTATATAATATGTCTCTCGAAGAAATGATTAATGATATTCGGACTGATGGTGCATTTATGGCCGGTAAACAATGGGATGGCGTGTGGACACGGGATATCAGTTATGCAATACAACTGTCAATGGCAATGGTTAACCCCGAGGCATCGAAGAAAAGCCTGATGTACAAAGTGAAAAATAAACGCATCATTCAAGATACTGGCACTGGAGGGTCGTGGCCTATTTCTATTGACCGTGTCGTATGGGGATTGGCCGCCTGGGAAGTTTATAATGTTACCGGTGACCGTAACTGGCTTGAGCAGAGTTTTGAAATCTTAAGAAATTCATGGGAAGATGACAGGGAAATGGCGTTTGATCCAAATACCGGATTATACTATGGTGAATCTTCTTTTCTTGACTGGCGCGAACAAACCTATCCCAAATGGATGGAACCCGTTGATATTTATCAATCTTTCAACCTGGGAACCAATGCCGTTTATCATCAGGCAACGAATATACTTGCTGAAATGGCCGGGCTTTTGGGATTGCCCGGATCCGAATATGAAGAGGCTGCGAAACAATTGTCTTTGTCAATAAATAAATACTTGTGGCTGTCTGAAAAACATTATTATGCCCAGTATATATACGGGGATGTTAATAAAATCGCGTCGCCACGAAGCGAGTCATTGGGTGAAGCACTAAGTATTTTGTCGGGAATTGCTTCACAGGAAACTGCCGATAAGATGACCGCTTCTGTTCCTGTAACAGCATTTGGTATCACATGCATATACCCTCAGATTCCGCAGATAGCCCCTTACCATAATAATGCGGTATGGCCTTTTGTGCAAGCGTATTGGGCACTTGCATCGGCTAAGGCAGGCAATGAAGAGGCCGTTTTGCAAAGTATTGCTGCAATCTATAGGCCTGCGGGTTTGTTTCTTACGAATAAAGAGAATTTTGTCGCATCCAACGGTGATTACAAACGAACAGCCATCAATTCAGATAGGCAGTTATGGAGTGTGGCAGCAAATCTCGCGATTGTTTATAAGCTTTACTTTGGCATGAGTTTTACGCCTGAAGGAATCTATTTCAAACCATTTGTGCCTGAGGGAATTAATGGCAAAAAGGAACTCACGGGATTTCAATACCGTAATGCAATACTTGATGTTCTCGTATATGGAGAAGGTAATCGAACAAAGTCCTTTTTAATAGATGGCGTAAACGCACAAAGGGCTTTTATTGATTCGGAAATTACTGGCAGGCACAAAATAGAAATTTACCTTGAATCAGGCAATGAAGTCAGTAAAAAGGTTAACCTGAAACAGGTCATCTACTCTCTACCTGTCCCTAATTATTCTGTTTCGGAAGATTCATTAATAATCAGTAAATGTGCTGAAGCAAGTAAATACGTCGTTTATCGAAATGGGTCTATATGGGCAGAAGGAAGCAAATTGTCCTATTTACTTCCATCGGATAGCTTATATACAGCGTATATGGTGGTAGCCATTGATTCATCTGGATACTCTTCTTTTTCAGGGAAACCCCTTATCCGATACTTCCCTAGCATGGAGAAGATACTTGAAGCCGAATTTTTTGCAGTGAAATCAGAACTCCCATATAATGGTTATTCAGGATCAGGTTTTGTTGAACTTACTTCTGATAAAAATACCCGCCTTACATTCATTACAGAATTGGATGAAGCAGGAAGTTATGTTTTGTACTTCAGGTATTCAAACGGTTCGGGGCCTGTAAATACTGACAATAAATGCGCCATTAGAACCTTGATGGTTGATGGCAAAGAGGTAGGGCCAATCGTTATGCCACAGCGTGGAAATGAGGAGTGGTCAAACTGGGGTGATAGCAACTTTCTAACAATGCAGCTCTCAGCAGGACGTCACGACTTTTCAGTTGAGTATGTTTTGCCTCAAAATCAAAATATGAATGGAGAAACCAACAAAGCCATGCTGGATGCACTCTCAATTATCAGGTTAAAGTAAGAGATTCAAGATTAATCCAACTTGCACAATATTTGATTATTATGTTTGACTTTGGCAAGACTATGTTATTGCGATATCACTAATCTCAAAAGCACTAATGCCTTACATGCTGACTACAAATTATGCCCGCTGCCTTCCCCGGAAGGTGGCGGAGTGTCATTGGATTAGAGATTAGAATCATAGAATTTTCTTAATGATAGCTTCTGATGATTCGAAGGCATAGCATTTCTTATTATTGTGAGTTATATCTTACGAAATTAGTATTTATCATTTTTTT